>BNJS01002354.1_pt1 | contig 73308 bp, 81 predicted proteins | sample 8540461 | NCBI WGS metagenome assembly BNJS01 (sample SAMD00202454, study PRJDB9452) | human saliva metagenome | isolation source: human saliva | place: Japan
GATTGAGAGAGTATGCGAATGAAGTAAATTGTTCGTCTCACTACCACCAGTTCAACTATCTGGTGGTTTTTTGATTATTCTTGTCTCAACAGCAAGAAATTGCTTAAACATTACATCATAAAAAGGAGTGAGACAGAATCAATCATTCAATCTCACTCCTATAGGTTTGCAGTCACACATTAAGTACATCTTTGTGCTTTATGAGTGACAAAAATTTATTTCGAGGCATTGCCTTAAGGTGACAGACTTAATCCCTTATTTTACTAATCTGAAGAAGGTGTGGTTTCTTTAAGAGGGGCCTCTATCAATTGGAAGTCTGCTTTTTCAGCAGGTTCGGTGTCTCCATCGGACTCTTGAATCACATATGGTTTGAAAGCCTCGTACTTAGACCAAAATTCATCTTCGTCATAACTGTGACCATCAACACTATAAGTCTCCTTATAAACGTTCGTTGATTCACTTGGGCTAGTGACAGTAAAATCAAGAAGCTTATCTAGTCCCGTTCGTGAATAATTGATACGGTAAGTCATTTCAGAATAAATATAGGCACTGGAACCCCAGTGAACTTGCAAGGTTCCATCTTTAAAAATCGTAAGACCAGGTCGGAGACCGAACGGAATTTTATTATTAAAGAGATTGACAGCGTTCTTGCCGTCAAATGTGTAGACGACGTAGACGTAGTTATCTTGACTACCAATCAGTAATTCATCAACGCCATCATCATTCAGGTCGGTTACCAAATAGTTGACCTTGTTATTATTGTAATTTTTAGGACCATTACAGGATCGTAATCGACACCTGAGCCTTGTTGGTAATTGGGATCACTGACTTTTAAGACATAATCCTTCACGATTTCCTTGTAAGCTGAATGAGCCGTTTCGTTTATGTTCGTTCCTTTAAAGATGTTTGAATCCTTTTGAGAAAGTTTAAAGTTTTCAAGGTCATCCACTAGGGGCTGATGTTTATCTTCAAGATCAACATCATAAGCCTTTTTAAAATCATAAAGCTTCGTTCTAGTTGAATCTTTTCCATCTTTCAAGAGACAGACACCTGTTTTGAGGTTATAAACCACATAGAGTTGGCAATCATTTTTCAAACAAGGACAAACAATTGTTAGTTTGATGACATGCCCTTCTTGTCTTATATCCTTGTAGAGAAAGGCTTCATAAGAATAGCCCGTCGCAATGGCGATACGAATGAGCAATTCTTGAAGACTAGGATTCTGACCGATATTCTGATAACGTTTCAGACTTGCTAATAGATTATCTTTAGTGTTATCAGAGACCAACCAAGCTGGTTTATCATCCGATTGTAGGGCATCTCCGAGTTTACTATCTTCCGTCGATGCGATGAAATAATAGCAAAGCATCCGAATATAGTTTAAAGCTTCCTTTTCTTTAGTTGATGGTGAGCCTAAGAGATGTTCAACCGCAAAACTATTAGTATAGATAAGCTTAACTTGCTTCAAATCCTTATCCTGGATAGCTTTTAAAAGTTTATTATATAGGGCAGCTATGATTTCATGATAGCCATTTTTCTCACTATAGTCCTGTTTGTCTAGGGCAAGAATCTCATCTCTACTTAAGACTTTGTCCAACTTAGACAGGACTTCTGACCAATCAGAGGTCAGCAAACTTTGATCTAATTGATTCACACTTTGTTTAGATTTTGCGGTATCTGTATAAGAAAATTCTTTCAACCAGGTAATGATATCTGATTTTAAGCCATCACTTAGTGTTATGCCGTAGCCGTCACAGGCCTTCTTTAATATATCCTGTAACCAACTATCGTCAATCTTTTCTTTGTCAGTTACCTTTTTAATAATCTGCTTCTTAAGTTCGGCTAAGAATTTATTGGCATCATCGTCTGAGAGGTGAGATTCTTCCTTGATTTTATCAATCAGACCAATTTCGTCTTGACTGGTTTTGATAGTTTTTTTGTCTACCGAAAAGCCAACCTTGTCAAGCAGAGCATAGACACCAGCTAAGGCTCCCTCCCCACTTACTTCATTTACTGAAGCAATGCGGATGAGAACATCAGATACGCCAGATGTAATGGCTGCATTTTGATATGTTGTTGAGGAAACTTTGGTAATTTTTGTTGGTGTCACAATCTCAACCTGAACACCAGAACCTTCGGACAATGGTTTAATATAAGCACTTGAATAAACCTTGGAATTGGTATCAACATCGTCCAAGTATTTGGCAATGGTCTTACCATCAACGGCTATCACCTGGTCTTCAGCGATATTCGTATCACCCAACAGTCGCTTGGTATCCGCTTTTTCCGATGAGGATAGTGAAGAACCTAATGACATTAAAGGTTGTGTCAGAACTTTTTTAAGATTTTTTTCTTTCTTACTATCTATTTGCGTATTCTTATTGGATAAGGGAGTTAGATTAGGTGATTTTTGGGAAGAGGGGGTCTCTGATTTAGTGATGTTATTAGCAAAAACAAGACCATTTGGGGATATAAAAGGGGAAGCAAGTGGTTGAACTGTTAAAAGAAGGATAAGACTTGCTACTAACCCATTAAACAATTTCTTTTTCATAGGATTTCCTGATATGTTCTCGTATTAAAGGTTATCAAAGCTAATGATATAAAATGACGAACCGTGCTTTTTACAAACATAATGACGGGTTTTTGATGATGTTGCCGGAGCCTTACCGTCTGTAAAGTAAGTAGTCGTCGTAAAATCTATGGTAAAGGTTACCTGATCACCATTTTCTTTAATGTCATAAATATTATCAGTCTTTGATTCAAAGTGATCATAGTGGTCAGGATTTTGCAAGTAGATGTCAATAATACTCTTATAAGTAGCGTTATCTTTAGACTCAAAGTATGAATAAACATAATCTGAAGATTCTTTGATGGTACGGTTGATGTCACTTCTAAAGTTAGTCATAAATGTCTCAATATTCTTCTTGGTATCTTGCTCACTAGAAGTATTTTGTGAAGAAGAGTTGCTTGAAGAATTGTTTGATGAGGTTTTCGAAGATGCATTACCATCAGAGCCTAAATTTGAGACAACGAAATAATGATAGGAAGTCCCTGTAACTGTTAAGCCCAGTTCGCTGGCCTTGTCTTCATCTAAGGTTATCTCAACATCAACAGTGTCCCCATCTGAGAGGCCAGTTTCCTTAGAAACGGTAATTTGGGGATTTTCCAAAAATTCCTTTATCTCACTACTACTACTTGATACACTTGGGGTCGCATCGATATGTACACTGGCAACCCCCGAGCCATTTTCACCATCAACGTTCAAACTAACTTCGTATTGAGACAAATCAACTGTTTGGCCATCATAGTAAGAGCTGTCATGAGAATAGTCGTTGTTGTTATTGAAATTATTGACATTAAGTACCAAAATGAGAGGCATAACAATACCTAAAAAGATTAAACAACCTCCAAACAAACCTCCTAATGATTTTCTTTGAGGGAATTCTAAATTAGGCAGTGCTGGTGACTGAGCACGATTTCTATAGAAGAATGACTCACCATTTTGAAGGAAATGATCTGACTTCTGACAAAGCGCATAGAGTGAAAAGATCGAACTAATAATATTTACAAAAGGAACCAAAGTAAAGAGATAAAGTACAAAAATTCCTCGTCCACGTAACCCTGCATCTCTCAGTCTTCTCGTATTAAGCGTCAATCCTGGCAATATTAGAACCAAATAGGGTAACCAAAGAATACTATAAATCGAAAGACCTAATAAGGGATTAAAAAACAAATAATCAAGCAGGTAGATATTAGTCTTACTTATGAGTAAAAAGCTGAGAATAGCGTAAAAACTTACCCAGGCCACTAAATTAAAGAATACGACTGACCAATAACCTTTTCGAGACGTAAAGCCATTAAAAGACCAGTAACCTCTGAAATAATCAGCAAGGGCTCTTCCAAAGGTAATCTCTTGTCCACGTTGGTCGACAATATAAGGAGAAGCATATTGTTCCTGCCTATTGTAATAGTTTGGAATAGCTCCTCCTTGAAAATTCTGGTTAGGACTTTCATTTGCTATGTTAGTCTGAAAATTTGACTGTTGCGAAGCAAACCTGTCGTTTAAAACAGATGTTTTTTCTACATAAGCTTGTTGTACATTTACTTCTTGCTGAGGAGATGTTTCTCCTTGAACATTTTGACTAGGATTATCTGGAACACTTTCAAACTTTCCTGCCTCTTTTGCCTCCATATACTCTTCAGCATTTGGTTTTCGTCCATGAAGCAGTTCAAAATAATCAATCCAATCATCTCTTTTACTCATAACACTAAAATAACCTTTCTAATTTTTATAATAGTCATATTAATTCTAATTATTTATATACTAATACCGAACAACCTATTCCTATCTTCACGACAGTATAGCTAATTTTTATAAATTACCTTAAAGTTTTTCACGTCTATCAGTGTGCTGCTCCTCTTGTTTTCTATGTGCGGTAGCGTTCATCATACTATCTTCAATGCTATCTTTAACTTTGAAAACACCAACCTCTATCAAGTGCATTACAAAATAAATACCCACTACGATAGCTACAAAAATTAAAAAAAATGAAACTTCCATATTATCCTACTTTCTTGAAGATGTATAGTCGATTACCTTACGTTCGACCTCAATATTATCATCTAGTTGCTTTAAAATAGTTTCTATACGTGTCAATATAAAATTGTAAACAAAGGCTGTCTCTTTAAAACCTCGTTTCTTCAACGTTTCCAATGAAAATTCATAGACGTATTCGCCATTATATTCACCTAAACTTTTTAACGAGAAAATGGCTTTTTTACTCAAATTTTTAACGGTGATAATAACAAGGTCAGGATAAATTTCTTGCTCAATTTTTGTAGTGTTTTGAAAGGGACCGCAAGGTGTTTTGGGCAGGATAAAGGGCTGCTCTACCAATTTCTCTGAAATAGCATTTAAAGATGTGATTTCCCTTGAATAAAAAGAATGGGTTTGTTGCATGAATAATTGTGGATCACGATGTTTAATGACGCCTTGCTCAATCAAAGCATTATTAAATCGTGAATCTGCTGGTCTAACCGCATAAAAATAGAAAATAGGAAAAAGCACCAAAGACACTATCATTCCAATCCAAGTTTCGAAGTACATTTATTTTTCCCCTTTCTTGAGATAGGTCACATAAACTCTATTTTGAAAGTCTTGATCCTCATGCAACACAAAGGCAGCGACTCCCATAACAAAAACAGAAATCCCCATTGGCAATAAATTTTTATAACGCTCATTAGCGACATTTTTATTGATCTGTTTATAGAATTCTCTAGTCATGGCGAGACTGCTGGAGCCATAATAATCAGTACTGTATTTTGTAGGTAGAAAAACACTTCCCGATTCATAGATATAACCGTTAGCATTTGTACCCTCTGCTGGCTTCAAACCGTAAAAGACAAAGAAGAGATTAGCAATCAGCATAAGAGCCAACAAAGACTTATGTTTGGTAGTGATATTAGACCAGAATGAGTCGGTCATCGCATAAGTATTTAGAGGTGCTGTCTGTCCTGTATTAGTATAGTTAGTCTGAGAATAAGGACTTGATGACCTTGTAAAATAAGGATTTGACTGACTTGTCCCAGACCATTGAGGTGCATCTTGTAAAGGTGATATTGGTCCATTGCTGAATGGATTCATTTGGGGATTTGAATTGACATCACTTTGGGATGGGTTATTGGCAATGGACTGATTAATTTGATGACCAAAACCAAGGTTTGTCTGATTATCGCCTGTATTGAAAGGTTGAGTATTCACAGTCTGATGTAGAGGATTTGCAGCTGACTCTGGAGCTGGCTGTTTCAGTGCTTCGACTCCTTCAAAAAACTCTTCAAAGCTAGGTTGTCTACCATGACTTAATTCAAAATTCTTCACCCAGTTTTCTCTTACTTGTTTTGGAGATAAAGGCGTCTCTTGTTGAGGACTCGTTAGATTTTCCTCTTTTTCTGATGCTTTCTTTTTTTCAAAAAATCCTGACGCTTTGGTTTTACTGAATTCTTCTAAAGTTGGTTTTCTACCATTAACCGCCTCAAAATACTCAAACCACTCTTCTTTTTCCATAATAAATCCTCCTAATGACATAACTTAAGGTGAAATAAGCTTGTCTAAGTTCTCTTGCAATACCTCCTTTAACTCAATGAAGCTATAAGATATTTTTAGACTAAGCTGATACTATCAGATGATTTACAATATAATTTTAAAACTTTTAGAATTATTATAACTAAATCCTAAAGGATTCAACCTAAAAAAAGAAAAAAATATTTTCACATTTATTATTTCTAATAAAATAGATATTTTTTTGAAAATATTTTTTTCTTTATTAATAATCGAAGATTTTTTTGGTATATAATAGACTTAGAAGATTTAAAAGGAAAATTAAGTTATGGAAAATCGTTCTTGCTATGGTAAAAGCCTTTGAGGCAATTGCGTTTTGGATCGCGGATACAGTTTAAAAAGAAGCTGCTGGAAATATTATTTCTCCACAAATGCTAGGGGTTTTTTGAACATGGAAAAATCGAGTATTAGTCTCAATAACTTTGGTACGTTTATTAATCCGCATAGGAGCAACATGGAATGACTTCTTTCGCTATTACAATGGTGAATCGATTTTTAAAAAGAATTGTCTTTATCGGAAGAAATATTTGTAAAAATTAACAATGGTCATTATTATGACGGTTTTAAATTAGTTGAATCTTCTTTTTGAAGGAGATTATTCCGATAACCCAATTCTTGAGACAGTTTATAAGCTTTCCTACCAAAGTTATTTTCATACATTGAGCTTAACCTCTCAGTTAACAAATGATGAGTTAAAAAAATTATTTTTAAATTATTTAAATCATATTGATACATGGGGAATTTTTTTGAGTATTCAGTACTTACCTACATTTTTAGCTGATTGTCCATATGAAATGGTCAAGTATCGTTCTGATAAAATTTTTAGATTCTGTAGTAAATAATAAAAAGAGTTTCCTATCCTCGAAGAAAGAAGATATAGCTATTTTTAATTCGTATGATTGATTATTTTTTTCCAGAAAGTCTTATTTTATTAATGCCAATAATTTAGTGAGTAAGTTAGAAGACATCCTTAAATCTCCATCCTACAACCACTTATATACTGAAAAGTTTAATTTAAAAATTTCATCAAGCCATGAATTTCTTAAGGCAAAATAATCCTAAAGGACTTGATATAGCCAGAGATTGCATTCGTTTTTCTAGAAGCATTTGAAAATCTGGATCATTCTAATGCTTCAGCGATTGATAAAAATAAAATTTTAAGTGCTGTTTCTGTTCTAAATAAGACTGGAATTCCTTTTAAAGAGTAGTAAAATTATAATTTACACCATGCTTTTTATATCTTAGACCGTTTAAACGGTCTTTTTCATTTTCTTAATACAGACTCTTACTTTCCTTAAGGGTAGGCTACAAGCTGCATCTTGGAATTGAAAATAAATCTTCTAGTTTTCATTACATTTTTCCGACGACTGTGCTAAACTATAAGGGTAATTACCTATATTAAAGGAGACTTTCAGCATGAAGGCTCTTATGTCATATACGAGTTCTTTTTTAGAATGGTTAGGGCGCTATGTTGGGCTCTTAGTCTTTGGGCTATTATTTGTGACGGCTTTGCTCATTCGCACCACCATGATGACAGGATATTTTGAGTGGGCGGAGATTAGTAGCGTTCCTTGGTATGTTTATGTTTCAGGTGGGGTCGTTCTGCTTCTGACCCTTCTCTGGCCCAAAATTTTAAAGGAACTGACAACAAAGCAGATTTTCATCTTTTTTTCCGTTTGCTTTGTGAGTTTTGGCCTACTTTTGATTTTTCTGACTAGTTTTGCTGGTCGAGACGATGCAGGTACTGTCTTTAAAGGGGCGGTCCAGTTCAATGCTGGCGACTTCTCCTTAATAAAACCAGGAGCCTACTTCTTCCGCTATCCGCATCAGTTGGGATTGCTCAGTTTTGAACGCTTGGTTCTCTATCTGATTCCTTTACCAGTTATCTCTGTTTTCTATGTATTGAATCTTGGCATGGTCATTGGTATGAACTATGCTACTTGGAAAATCACGGATGAACTGTTTACGAGGCTTTTAGTTAGTCGTTTGGCTGTCATCATGAGCTTTGGTTTCTTACCCTTAGTCTTTAACATCATGTTTGCCTATGGACTTATGTATGGCTTGTTCTTTTCTAGTTTTGCCATTCTCTTCTTTCTACGTTACTTGAGAAGAGGTAAGGTTAGAAATGCCATTTTTTCGGTGGCTATGCTATCTTTGGCCTACTGGGTAAGGAGCAATAACATCATTCTCATTATTGCTCTATCTGGTATTCTAATACTACTGATTCTTAGAGAGAAACGTTACCGCTATTTGCTTTTGGTTTTGGCTTTCTTTGCCTTTCCTTTGACCTTGCATAAGGCGACGACCAGTTACTACGAGATTACCACTCATCAAAAAATTCCTGGAACACCTCAGATTGCTTGGCTGGCCATGGGCTTACAGGACAAGCCTGATTCTAAACGCATGCCAGGATGGTATACCGGTTATGTCCGTGACATTTACGCCAAGAAAAAGGGCAATATCGAAAAGATTGAAAAAAGTGCCAATCACCTTTTTGATAAGCGTGTTCAGTATCTCCTAGCACATCCCGATGAAGCCAGTTGGTTTTTCAGTACCAAGTTTATCAGTTCTTGGACAGAGGGAAGCTTCCAGTCCATCTGGAATGGCCCAAGTAAAGACAAGTTTCAGCCTTTGTGGAATAGGTTTGCGACTTCCATCTATCACGATGGGACCCTGCATCTCTTTTTCGTAACCTATATGCAAGGCTATCTCCTAGTCCTATATCTTGGTGGTGTGTTCTACTACGCTTTCACTTATAAACGAATGGGGGACGGAGCAACGTTGGGACTTTATGCCTTTCTCTATCTCTTTGGGGGTATCCTCTTCCACCTCATATCTGAGACTAAAAGCCAGTACACCCTACCTTATATTTACTTACAGATTCCAATGATTGCGGCGGGCTACAACCATATGACACAAATACTTAGCCGCTATCTTAAAAATAGGCGAAAGTCATCCTAGGATGGCTTTTTGTCATTGTTTCACAATTACAATCTTGTTATAATAGTTCTATGAAAAATTCGTCAGTTGATCTTTTACGAGGCCCTATTTTGCGGTCTCTTTTAATCTTTGCCCTACCAATTCTGATATCCAATATTTTCCAGCAACTCTATAATACTGCGGATGTCATGATTGTGGGACGTTTTCTAGGGCCAGATGCTTTGGCTGCTGTGGGTGCTTCTTCTGCTATTTTTGATTTGGTTATCGGATTTGCCTTAGGTGTTGGAAATGGTATGGGGGTTGTTATCGCTCGTTACTATGGTGCCCAAGACTATAGGAAACTTCGTCAGTCTGTTGCGGCTACTGTTGTTATTGGCCTCGGCTTAAGTGCCTTGGTTATGATTCTAGGACATTTCGGCCTCTATCCTTTGCTAAGATTTTTAGGAACGCCTGCTTCTATCATTGGGCAGTCCTACCAGTATATTTCTATGATTGTGTCTTGTGTTGGGGTAACTTTGGGTTATAATCTGTGTGCAGGTCTCCTCAGAGCAGTTGGTGATAGTCTGACAGCCCTCTATTTTCTGATTTTTTCAGCTCTGGTCAATATCATTTTAGACCTTTTCTTTATTACACAACTCCATCTTGGTGTTCAATCAGCAGGCTTGGCAACGATTATTTCTCAAGGACTTTCGGCAATTCTCTGTCTTTACTATATTAAGAAAAAAGTGACCTTCCTTCTTCCAAACAAGTCAGACTTTGTTCTTGATTTAAGTCTTTATTTGGACCTTTTTGGACAAGGCATGGCCATGGGACTCATGAATTCCATTGTTTCTATTGGGACTGTGACCTTACAGTATGCCATTAACGGCTTTGGCCCTCTCATCATTAGCGCTCAAGTCGCGGCAAGACGGATTATGTCCTTCGCTGTTCTACCTTTGACCTCACTTGCTGCCGGGGTGACTACTTTCACCTCTCAGAACTTCGGTGCCAAACAGTTTAAGCGCATAGTAGCTGGGTTAAAGCAATCTTGTCTTGTTTCTATAACTTGGTCTGTCATAGCTTGTGTCCTCCTCTATGTAGCAAGCCCCTTCTTAGCTAGTCTTATCTCTGGTTCAGATAATGCTGTGATTATTGATAATGCTAGTCGCTACCTTCGTATCAGTTCTCTCTTTTATCCTATTTTAGGAATGCTCTTCATCTTTAGAAATAGTCTGCAGGGTCTAGGTAAGAAACTGACACCTTTAACCTCTAGTTTCATTGAGCTTTTGGGAAAAATTCTTTTTGTTCTTTTGGTCATTCCTTCTATGGGCTATCTTGGCGTTATCCTATGCGAGCCCTTGATTTGGATCCCCATGACCATTCAGCTCTATTTTGCCTTAAGAAAACATATTAAACGCTTGTTTGTCACTTAAACTTTTTTGAACATAAAAAAACGACCGTCATGGTCGTTTTTAGTTTAATTTAATCCCCATTCATCAGAGATTTGTTTCATAATAGCTTCTTGGGAGACAATCCCAAAGCCCAGCATGTAAGTTGAGTAATCAGCATAGATGACCTTGTTATTTTGAACAGCCTTAAGGCTAGTCCAGACAGGGCTATTTTTAAGTTTGTTATCTAGGAGTTCTTGAGAATCTGCTTGAACAATCAGGAGGTCCGGATTAATGTCTTTTAGTTTATCTGGATCGATAACTTGGAACATATCATCTGGATTGAAGGTTTCCGCTCGATTGAAATGATAAGTATCATAGAGATAACCAAAATGCCCGTAAGCATAATAACGGATGTCATTGTCAGTCACGCGCAGATACATGAGTTTTTGGTTGCCAAACTTGGCTTTGACATTCTCCGCGAAAACGGCCTCCCTAGCATCCAATCTATCGAGGTCCTTCTTCATCTCATCACGTTTATCAAAGATTTCTGCCACCTTAAGAGAGGTTTCATGATAGTCCCAATTTTCATCGGTGTTGATTTGGTAGCCAACAGTCGGTGCAATTTCAGACAGCTCCTCGTAGAGGTCTTCCTGCTCGCCTGTCATAAGGATTAAATCAGGTTTTAACTCAGCAATCTTATCCAAATCTGGATTGCCCTGCCAACCAACTGAAACCACTTTTGCATCCTTGTATTGTTTCTTAAAGAGAGTTGAAAATTCTTGACTATCAGCTCGACCAGTTGTCGCACCTACAGGAGTGATATCGAGAGGATCCAAGATTTCACCATAGAGGTTGTCGAGGATAACGATACGTTTAGGAGCTTTTTTCAACTCTGTCGTACCAAAATCATGGACAATCGTCTTCTCCTTAAAAGTCTGACTTGTTTTATTTGACTCTGCATTATGTCCAGACGTCATGTCTGGCAAGTAATACAGTAAAAGACCAGAAATGATGGCTATAATAGCTAATAAATAAAGAAGATTTATTTTTTCATGACAACTCCTCGATAAGATCGGATTAAATCGTTACTTTAAACTTATCTTAAAACTTCTTTAATGTCAATCACTTACTGATTCGTTCAAGCCTATATTTTTGATTCTTTTGTTTTAATGGTTAAAACAATCCTTCATTAGGATTGTTCAGCCCTAATAACAACCTTTTAGTTATCTGAACTGTGTTATAATGATAGGTAACATTGGAGGGAAATTATGTTAGATCAGCTTTCATTTAAAGGACAATGGCGACAGTATCAACAACGTGTTCTTGATAAATCAGAAAGTTTTATGGTTGATGGAAAGATTCACTTGGTCGCTGCTCCTGGCTCTGGAAAAACGACCTTAGGAATTGAATTCATACGGCGTTTTGGTAATCCAACTTTAATTCTAGTTCCGACAGTTACTATCCGCCAACAATGGGTGGACCGGATCAAACAAGCTTTTTTAAGTGATGCTAACCAAGCAGAACAACTCATTTCACAAGACTTAAAGAGGCCTAAAATGATTACGGTTGCGACTTATCAGGCATTACATAGTGCCATGAACCAAGTTGTTGGTGATGGTCTTATCGAAGACACAGATGATACAGCTCAACAAGAGCATTTTAATTTTCAAGATTTTGATATCCGAAAAACATTTGAGGATAAAGATTTAGGGACTCTTTGTTTGGATGAGTGCCATCATTTAAGAAATGAATGGTGGAAGAGTTTAGAGATTTTTCGTAAATCCTTTCCTAAAATTAAGATGATTTCCTTGACAGCGACCCCTCCGTACGAAGGAGAACCTGCTCTTTGGGAGCGTTACATCAGCATGTGTGGTGAGATTGATGAAGAAATTACAGTGCCTGAACTGGTTAAGGAAGGGACGCTCTGTCCTCACCAGGACTATGTCTACTTCGCCTTTCCAACTAAGGAAGAACGAACACAATTAGATCAGTTTGAAAAGCAGAAACTTAACTTTCTAACTAAACTATCTACAGATATAAACTTCTCAAACACCATTCAGTCTAGTCCGGCACTAAGTAACCAAATTAGCGATGATGAGCTATTGGCTAATCCTAAATATCTTTCTGCTATTCTGATTTTTTTACGGTCTAAAGAATTACCTTTTCCTCAACGTTTTCAAGAACTTCTCGCTGCAAAAGCTTTGCCAACTTTTACGCTTGAGTGGTTTGAAACCTTGCTTAATGGCATTATTTTTCAGGTTCCAAATTGGTTTGGATTTACTGAGGAGGCCTTTACCCAACTGAAAAGTGATTTGAAAGCAAACGGTCTTATCGAAAGAAATCAAGTTAAACTTATCCGGAATAAGAAACAAGATGTCCTGCTCAATCAATCATTGGGAAAACTCAATGCTGTTAGAGATATTTTTAAGGCAGAATACCAGGCTCTAGGAAGTAAGCTTCGTCAACTTGTTTTGACAGACTTTATACGTAAGGATTTTCAAGTTCATTTAGGTGATAAAAATGCTCAATTTACCCAACTAGGTGTCCTCTCTTACTTTGAATCTATTCGAAGAGAAATGATTGAACAGACTTGGACAGTACCTGTAGCTGTATTGACAGGAAGTTTAGTGATTATTCCAACTTCAGCTAAAGAACATCTAGAGCGACTCATTCCTAATTCTCGTTTATCCTATGATGTTATTGGACAGTTGAGCCAAGAGGACTATCTTAAGGTCAGTATTTCTGGTTCCTATCATGATTTGGTTACAGCCCTTACTCAGCTTTTCCAAGATGGATATATCAAAGTGATTATTGGGACAAAGTCTTTATTGGGCGAAGGTTGGGATGCACCTTGTGTTAACTCCCTTATTTTAGCTAGTTTTGTTGGAAGTTTCATGCTAAGCAATCAGATGCGAGGTCGTGCCATCCGTGTTTGGCCTGACAATCCTAATAAAACAAGTAATATCTGGCATTTGGTTTCTATTAATTTATCACCTAGGAGATGGTTTGAATTTCAAGATGACGAAGAAAAATACGATGAGACATTAGAGCTGCGGTTATATGGACTTAGTCCTGACCTAGACTTGTTAGATAGGCGTATGACACAGTTTCTTGGTCTCCATTATCAAGAGCCCACTATTGAATCAGGCATTGATCGCCTTGACCTCAATCAATTAACTTTTAGCCAAAAGGGTCTAGAAAAACTTAATCAAAATGCCATTACACTATCTCAAAAACGTCAGGAGCTTAAAGACCGGTGGCAAGAAGCTCTACCGCTTAACGAAGAAATGGAAGTTGCTAATGAGGTCGAAGTCGACAAACAATTTTTACCGTTAGCATACCTTAATGATTGGATGAAGGCCTTACTTATTTCCCAAGCCCTTGCTGTCACTTATTTTATTATTGATCTGGGAAGATATCTGATTGTTGGGAAGCCATTTGCCCAAAGTCTACCGATACTCCTACTTGCACTGCTTATACTGGCTGTCTTTTGGGGAAGATATTTTATCTATAAGAGCCCCTATAAACGGTTGGAAACATTTGGTAAAGCTATCCACCAAGCCCTTCTTGATTCAGGTCAGATTGAGACTGAAGAGTCTGCTCCTAGAGTGGTAAAAGATAGTAAACAGGCGATTTATAACGCTATCTATCTCAAGGGTGCTCCCATGAGGGAGAAAGAAATCTTTGCTCAGGCTTTGACTGAGTTTTTCGCTCCTATCGAAAATCAACGCTATATCTTAAAGTCTTGTCACAAGGTGAAAGATCAAACCGAATTTTTTGCCGTTCCAAGTATGTTTGAAAAGCGTAAGGCAGACGCAGAGTCTTTCCTCCGACACATCCAAAAAAGTGTAGGAAAATATAACCTCATTTATACGCGAAGTGTTCAAAGTCGTCCGATTCTTCTGGAAGCTCGTATCAAAGCACTTGGAAATAAGCAAGAACGTACCGTTACACATAAAAAAGTTATGTCAACTTTAGAATGATAAATAGACCTAACCACTTAAACCGTTTTTATCATGTTATAATAAATCAACGACACTATATTGGAGAATTCCATGTCACTCACACACATTTTTTTCGACCTTGATGGTACTCTCGTTGATAGTTCTGAGGGAATCCACAATGGTTTTGTTCAAACCTTTGAAATACTAGGCCTTCCTGTTCCTAGTGATCAGAAAATTCGCACCTTTATGGGACCACCTCTCGAGGTAACCTTTAAAGAAGAGGTTAGTGAAGAAGGTGCTGACCAAGCTGTCAAAATTTATCGTGACTATTATGAGACTAAAGGACAATTGGAGGCTCACCTCTATGATGGCATAAAAGAAATCCTTCAACAACTTAGTCAAGAACCTAGCAAAAAAATCTTTATCACAACTTCAAAAAATGAACCTATTGCTCTGGAGATGTGCAAACACCTTGGAATTACTGAATATTTTGATGGCATTTATGGATCTACTCCTACGGCCTTTCATAAGGCTGATGTCTTGCAGCGTGCCATTACTGAAAATCAAGCACCTAAGGACCAGTCCGTCATTGTTGGTGATACCAAGTTTGACTTGATTGGTGGGAAAACAGTTGGCATCAAAACAATAGCAGTGAGCTGGGGATTTGGGAGAAACGAAACCCTTTTAGCAGAAAATCCTGATTTTATAGCTGATACTACCCAAGAACTTTGGGATATTTTGAAATAATAATTTAACAGACGAAAAGAGCACGATTATATAGTCATGCTCTTTTTTCGTCTATCGAATCAAAATTACATCTGAACAATGATATCCAAGCAAAGCTTCAAAGCCTTATCAAAAGCCTCTGAACCCCAATCTCGTTGATCGTAATTATCTATATCTGCAAGGGAATCTGCCGTAAAGAGAAGTAAGCCCCAAATAGCTCCACGAAGTTGAGCAACTGCTGCTAGTGCGGCACATTCCATCTCTACAACGCTACAGCCCTCTTCAATACGATAGGAAATCTTGTCTGGTGTCTCCCTATAAAAGCCATCTGTCGACCAGGTCATGACCTCTTTATAGGGGATTTTCTTTTGCTTTAAAGTTTTCTCAATGGCTACAAGAGCTTTTTCATTCATGTCTATATAGCGAGATGGCGCAACATAGTGGTAACTTGCACCTTCATCTCGCAATGCTCTCGTCGGAATCAAAAAAATATTCTCTGGCATGTCCACCAAGACGCCACAAGTTCCAGTTGATATGATATGCTTTACACCATAACCAATTAGCCAATCAAGAAATTGTGCAGCTGCAGCTGAGCCAACTGGGGCTTGAGCCAAGCAAATATCCTTCCCGTTGTAAGTCATGACATAAACAGGATAGGTTTTGGTGGCAGAGACAAATTCGCCAACTTTTTCAGCGCCAACAGAAGTCGCATAGCGATCGACTTCTTCCTCTAAAAAGCCGTAAACACACCTAGGCGGCAAGTCCAAACCTAAATCCTCATGGGTCGGCATAATCACAGCCTGAGGATTGTCATCAAACTCTAAAATTGGGATTTCATGTTTGTGTATCATCTTTTGCCTCCTAAGTTTTAAGAATTATTATATCAAAAAATCAAACGGATTATATGATTTCATAAAATCTATTAGCTTATAATCAAGAAAAATAGATGATTAAATCATAACACCTAAAAAAAGACATGAATCTGTTTTAGTCAGAAATATGTCTTTTTTGTGTTCTATTCAAGAAAGATTATTTCAATCAGCTTTTATTGTCTCACGAAAACCTCTGATGTTAAGTACCTATTCACGATACTCTGAAATAACCTCTCCTAGCCACTTTTTAAAAGGCTCGTGAGTAGGAGGATTCTTAAAAATAACAAGTAAATAGAATTTATAACTTTTCTTCATCTCCTCATCTTTAATCATCATCATCTAGTACTAGATTCTCATCTTCATAAAAAACGACCTTACCATCTTTTACTTTAAAAGAATAACTGATTGAATGATGATTCTCATCCTTGGTATTAGAATAAAAGAAATTATATTTACCATTCGGAAGATCACTAGCATCTAACTTTTTAGCCGCATCTTTCATATCTTGTGATTTAACTGATGCATTATCATCGATAAAAATATCCATATAAACCAACTCTTTATCAATCAAGGTTTGATATGGAATTTGATAGTAACCTGCAAAGTCCTTCTTACCTTCCTTAAGGTTTTCAGATGCAATAGTATCCAATATTTTCTCCTTTTCATCATGACTGAAGTTAGGTAGAAAACTAAAAAAGTTAATAGGAATACCGAGTTTTTGTTTCTTCAATTGTTTTTCAATATTCTTCTCAACTTTTTGGACAGATTTCTGCTCCAAAAAAGATTCCTTATAGTGTAAAAATTTAATACTACCATAAGAATCAGGTGAGCTATCTTCATGAATAGCCCTATTATTCTCTTCCAATTTTATCGTTTGGTCATCGTAGGTGTCCTCAGAATAGGTATAGGACACGTAGTAAGTTGGACTTTCTAGTGGAGTCCAATGTAAGTCAGTGATGGTAACTTTACCATGAAGACCCACTTTATTACAATCTTCGATGATGATTCGCTTAATTTTTTTGTAATCACTAGGCATCATCACCTTGCAACCCGTCAAAACCAAAACTGATAGCAGCAAGGGAATCAAGAATAGAATGCGATAGATTTTCTTTTTCATAGCTCTACCTCCATTATGTAACTAAAGAAAGATTAGCAACTGGTAAAATCCATTTTCTGAATATCTGTATAACATTACTAAATTAATGTAAACGATTACATTCTTCATCTTTATTTTAACACCCTTTTCAAGAAAAGTCAGGTAAAATAGGATTCCTACTTTCCCTTCATTTCTCAGAAAAACCAACCATTGTCATCACCATCGCAACTGTGATGACCATTAGCAATGGAAGTTTATTTTACGTATTTTTATATGACCCAAACCAAGAAATTTTCAAGTCCGGATTGGGATTTATATAAAAAAATTCTAGTAGATGATTTCTACTAGAATTTTTGTTAGTCAAACACAATAATGGACTTAATAGACTTGCGTTCATCCATATCTTTATAAGCCTGATTAATCTCATCCAAGCTGTAACTATTAGTAAAGACACGTCCTGGATTGATGTCACCGTCAAGAACTGCTTTTAACAAAACTTGTTTGTCATAAGTAGTAACTGAGGCTGCTCCACCTGCCACTGAGATATTTTGAGCAAAGGTTGAACCAAGAGCACGGTTATTGTAATGAGGAACGCCGACAAAACCTAAACGCCCGCCATTATGGAGAACACCAAGAGCTTGGTCGACGGCTGCTTCAGTACCCACACATTCAAGAGCAGCATCTGCTCCGCCGTCAAGGATTTCACGGACCTTGGCAATGCCTTCTTCACCACGTTCAGCTACGACTGCTGTCGCACCTGACTCCAAGGCCATTTGTTGACGGTCTTCGTGGCGACTCATAAGGACAATTTGAGAAGCTCCACGCATCCTAGCTGCAATCACGGCACATTGACCAACAGCCCCATCCCCGATAACGACAACCTTGTCACCTTTTTGCACATTAGCCACACGCGCCGCATGATAACCGGTCGGCATGACGTCAGCAAGTGTCAAAAGTGACTTAAGCATGCCTTCGCTGTAATCTGATGGTTGACCTGGAATTTTCACAAGTGCCCAATTGGCAAAATGGAAACGAATATACTCAGCCTGTACGCCACCAGACCAGTTGTTGCCAATATGGCGGTCACAAGTCCCATCATAACCGGCACGACAGGCATCACACTGACCACAACCATGAGTGAAAGGCGCGATGACAAAGTCACCTGGTTTTACAGTAGTGACAGCCTCACCAACTTCTTCGACGATTCCGATAGCCTCATGACCGCTATTACTATGTCCTTCTTCTATTTCAGGATTACGGTAACTCCAGAGGTCGGAACCACAAACGCAGGTACGGACAATGCGGATAATAGCATCATCTGGAGCCTCAATTTGCGGTCGATCAATATCTGCTAGACCAACCTGGCCAGCTTTAGTGTAAACTGCTGATTTCATATGTTTACCTCTTTTTCTTTAGTTACTGTTAGTATACACTTTTAATTAAGCTCTGGCTCAAATCAAGCTTTCCAAATTATTTTCAATCAAGAGCAACTAATCATATTTTTTCCCATACTTCTTTTCTAGCATTTTCTTAATCAAATAGGGCATTTTGACATTTTCTCGGCCTTTCTTGGCAATTAACTTCTTCACAAAATCTGGCATTTGGATATCATTCTCTTCTTCCAAAATCTGACTCGTACTTGATGGAGCTTCCAACTCATCAAAGGTCTCCAGCTGAGGTTGATAGTCACTATAGTCACCGTCTATATGAGACTGAATTGTCGAAAGAAGTGCCTTGATTAAACGAGGATCGCTATTTGGCATAGGAGGTCTGTGATAGGCTACACCTAGTTCTTGGCAAAGCTCCTTACATTCCACATCATTGTCAAAAAGAACCTCAATATGCTCACTAATAAAGGCAATCGGAACAAAAATATAGTGGTCAGGATGCTCCCTCTCATTACGAAGGTATTCTAAGACATCCGGCTTAATCCAAGGAATACCAATATCACTCTCACTCTGCCAAGTATTGGTGTACTGCTCCTCTTCAAGCCCTAAAATCTCCGCAATCAATCGGCTATTGTCATAAATCTGGTCGATATAGGGGTCACCAAAATCTAGTGCCAAAACTGGGACACTGTGAGCTGAAAAAATCACCTTATAGCTATTGTCTCCAATCTGATCTAAAATCTTTCGGATTTCATCAGCCCAATAGTGAAGTAGAGAAGGTTCGCGGTACCAGTCCTTGATAATTTGGAACTTAATTTGATCACTTTCTAAAAATTTTTCATAGCCCATGACTGAATAGTATGAATAATGGGGCTCTAGAATCAAACACAAACACTCTTCAATTCCGTCATTCTCCATCTCTTTAACCGCATCTATGATGAAAGGTCGGGAAAATTTATTGGCAAAGTAAACCGACACTTGTTCTCCAAGAGCGGAAGCTACCAAGTCAACTTCTTTCTTTGTTATCCTTTGGAGCGGCGTTCCACCGATTCGTAGGTAGTGGTCATATAAGGTCTGAATTTCATGGGGTTCGGGACGAACTCCACGTCGTATATTTGTGAAAAATTCTGCTACTCCTTCATAGGTAATCTCTTCTGGGGACCCAAAAGTCATCATCAACACAGCTCTTTTACTCATAATTACTCCTTGTTCCACGTTTGTTCTATTTTATCATGAAAAGGCTTACTTTAGTTAACTTAGTATCAAAAAAACTCCTAGAGACAAACTCTAAGAGTTTAAATAACGTTTCTTAATGATGGTGACCATGTCCTTGATTTTGACCCACTTCCAACTCCTCAATATTACGTTTATGGGCTCGGTGGGTGGCTAGGTCTTCATCAACCTCAATGGTAACGTTTTGAAAACCACAATCTTTGAGCAAGGTACGAATCGCTTCTTTACAATTCTCCATGTGGTTGACATGCTCTATACAAACATGGACGATGGCGTTTTTTTCCAGGCCATCCATGGTCCAAAGATTAAGCTGATTGATACTAGCCACATAGTCCAACTGCTCCAAATCACTCTTAACCTGCTGGATATCCACTCCTTCTGGCACGGCATCTAGGAAAATCCTGAGCGTACTCCAAAAACGTGGAATGGCTTTTGACAGAATAAAGAAGGAAATAGCAAGAGATAAGAGCGGATCCAGAATATACCAGTCGGTAAATCGGAGGACAATAGCCATTAGGATGACAGCCACCCAACCCAGAGTATCTTCCAGAAAATGCAGGCTAAGAATAGATTCATTCTTGGTTTGCCCTTTGCGAATGACAAGACTTGCCAATACATTAATGCTGACTGCAATGATTCCAAGCCAGAGAATGCCCTCATCGTTGACAGGTTGTGGATGAAAGATTTTCGTTATATTTTCCAAAATAACCAGAACGGACCCTGTCATGAGAATCACAGCTGTTACCATGGACCCTAAAAGGCTAAAGCGCTTGTAGCCCAAGGTATAGTGGCTGTCTTCTTCACGATTGGAAATACTCTCCAAAAAGGCGGAGATCCCAATAGCGATTGCATCCCCCAAGTCATGGACCGAATCCGCAAGGACTGCACTGGATCCAAAAATCCCTCCTGCAATAAACTCAACAATGGCATAACTCAAATTCAAGAAAAAAGCGATCCAGACCGCATGTTTTGTCTTCATAATCCTTAATCCTCTGATATAATAGATTCATGAACATCATGTTCATTATCTATTATCCACTACTATCAACAGAAAGGATAGGAGCAAACTGTTTAGGGTGTACGTTACTGAACAATTTGTTCAAATTGTTCATATGAATACTCAGGATCGTCGCATCACCAAAACTCGAAAAGCTATCTATCAAGCTTTCTTACACTTACTCAACCAAAAAGACTACGAGGCCATCACCGTTCAGGAAATTATAGACCTTGCTGATGTGGGGCGCTCGACCTTTTACAGCCATTACGAGAGCAAGGAATTATTGCTAGATGAACTCTGTCAAAAACTCTTTCACCATCTCTTTGAGCGTGCTGAACACCTCTCACCACAAGACTATCTGGCTCATATCTTTCAGCATTTCAAGAAAAATCAAGATCATGTGACCAGTCTCTTGCTCTCTAAAAACGATTATTTTATACGGCAACTGCGAAAAGAACTAGAACATGATGTCTACCCAATGGTAGCCGACGAACTCATCAAGGCCCATCCAACTCTCCCTCACTCTTACCTCAAACACTTGGTCGTCAGCCATTTCATCGAAACCCTCAGCTGGTGGTTGAAAAAAGGCAAGTCCTACACCGAACAAGAAGTGATCCAATTTTATTTGGAGATTTTAAAAGTGGGCTCGAACTAGAAGGGAGTATTTTCAATGACCAGCGTGCAATTTTACTTTCTATTTCCATCACTCTTCATGCTTCACGAACTGGAAGAAATCGTTTGGATGCCATCCTTTGTCAAAAAAATATCAATCCAGTATCCAAACAATCGAATCCTAACTTATTACACTCCTTTTGCTTTCAACTTTATTGTCTTGGAGCAATTTCTGATCCTAATGACATCGCTATATCTTAGTTACCAGTTTAACAACTATAGCATTTACGCAAGCATCATAATCGCTTATATCTACCATGTCTTAGGACATCTGATTCAGACAGTCGTTATTCGAAAATATGTGCCTGGATTGTTGACGGGCATTTTTACGAGTTTGTTTGCTCTTTGCAATCTTAAAAATGAAATTCCAATCCAACTCTATGGTTACTCTCTTTTTACTTTATTGGTTATCGTTTTAAATCTTGTAGTATTATTTATGATTCTTCATAAAATCAGTCATAAAAAATAGCACTCAGGCAATCATATCTTAGAAAGGAAACCCTATGTTCTTCCACATTCTTCTCGGCTTTTTTACAGCCTTCTTTGCCCTTGCTTTTGCTCTTCTTCACTTATTGGCTTCTCTTTCTGAAGTTAAAAAAGGGAATCACACTCTAGGAAATACATTTCTCCTCATCGGAAGTAGCCTTGCGACCTTATCTCTCATCCTCTACTTCTTTTTACCGATTGTCGCTCTAGTCCTTTGGCTGATCGGCTGTGGTTTGATTTGCTACTGGGCCTATTGGAATGGGAAACACAAAGAAAACTTCCACCCAGCCCACCACCTTATTCGAATTGGAACCGTACTGGTACTTACTATCTTGTTAGCCTTACTATATAAAAAAGCTCAAGTTTTATCAATGAAAACTTGAGCTCTTTTATTATTCTATACATCATCCAAAATGCTATACCTTTTACAGTTTATATCCTTTTTAACTCCCCTATTTTCTATTTTTTAAAAGCGAGGACTGTTTTTTCTTGCTAGGAACGAATCAAAACTGCATTTTTCAAAAAAGCGATTACCTTTCGAATGTGACTAGCATTGGTGTCAAGGCTAGTTGCTAGTGCTTTAGAACGCAATGACTCCTTGCTCTTACTAATCATCATTAGGATATGTAAAGCAAGACTTCCTTACTTCACTTTTTTTAAATGATCAGGCCATGTGACTTGTTGTCAAACTCTAAAATGGGAATCGTGTGTTGCTAAATCATAGATCACCTCTTGTAAATTTGTACTATTGTACCAAAAGCTGACGAAGTATCAAGGCGTTGTCTTTAGCAATCCAGAAAACTTCTCTTCCATGCATATAAGAAATCGTTGCACTGCTGGAGAAATTGGCCTCTACCTTCCATTTCTTTTTCATAATACTATTTTTACTTTTTTATTCATTATACAAGTAAGACTGAAGAAAATGCAATTAAAATCCTTAAAAAGTCTTTGTAAACTGCAATAAAAGGCTCTATAATTTCTGTAGTGGCTAAAACCACCATGGGAATTATGGAGCCTATTTTGTTGTAGAAAAAAAGTCCCATAAGACCTATAATGAAAAGTGACCAAACCATCATTAGAAAGAATCTTATGGAACAATTAAATTTTATCACAAACTTACTCGTAATTAAAGACAAGAGCATCAAGATCTTTGATTATTTTGATGCTGGAACACATAAAGAAGTCATCGATAAGCTAGATGATTATCCTGCACCTATGTGCCCTCGCTGCTTAGGACAAATGGCTAAATATGACTTCCCAAAAAGAATCTAAAATCCCCTATCTAGAGTGTGCAGGATATAAGATACTCATTCGATTAAGAAAACGTCGTTTCCGTTGTAAAGTCTGCGGGAAAATGGCTGTCTCAGAGACTTCCTTAGTCAAAAAGAATCACCAAATCGCGACCATCGTCAACCAGAAAATCACTCAAAAATTAATCGAGAAAGTCCCTATGACGGCTATCGCAGACAGTCTATCTGTCTCTACTTCGACAGTCATTCGTAACTGGAAACTCATTCAACAGGATAGTAGTAAACTCAGCGATAGACGTTTTTATCGCCCGACTTTTCGCTCACACTTGACCAATATAGAGATTTTAGAAAAGCTGCTTTCATACTCTCAAGAACTTAGAAAGCACTATGACCTCTTACAGGCAGATACCTATATCATGGCGGTGATTAATAACTAACATTTGGATACTCTAACAGAGCTGAGTGAGTTGGAGAGGAAGGGCTGCTTTCTTCCCCAATGATTAATGAATCAATATAAGTATTTTTAAGAGGGATTTAAGGAAAAATTTAACTTTTACTTAAGCCTTTTTTATTTTAGGATATTATACTAGAGCCATCAAATAAAGAAAAACTCTAAGGAGAATCCTATGAAATTCAATCAAAATCAAAGATATACTCGTTGGTCTATTCGCCGTCTCAGTGTCGGTGTTGCCTCAGTTGTTGTGGCTAGTGGCTTCTTTGTCCTAGTTGGGCAACCAAGTTCTGCAAGTGCCGATGTCGTCAATCCGACCCCTGCTCAAGTCGTACCAGACGCTGCTTCGGTGAGTGAAAAGAGCGACTTACCAGCTGAACTTCTCAAAGAAGCAGTCGATACAGCTCTTCCTTCAGAACAGGTAAACTCAGCACCTAAAGCAAGCTTGGATACTACAAGCTCTCCAGAAAAATCGGATGTGACTGCTGAAGACCAAGTAGTAGAACCAAAAGAAGAAGTGCAAGCAAAATCAGAATCTAAGAAAGAAACAGAAGATGTGGTTGAACCTGCGACAAATCCTGCGCCTGCCGTCTCTGGACAAGACCGTGAAGCAAGTGAAGCTCAACCAGCAACCTCCCCAGCTGAAGTACAAAAAGGTGTAGCCGACAACACTAAAGATACGGTTGATGTTCCAGATACATACTTGGACAAGGCCAATTTCCCTGGTCCATTCACAGCCGGTGTTAACCAAGTCATTCCATATGAATTATTCGCTGGTGACGGTATGTTAACTCGTTTGATTTTGAAAGCCTCAGACAAGGCTCCATGGTCAGACAATGGTTCAGCTAAAAATCCTGCTCTCCCACCAGTAGAGAAATTGGGCAAAGGTCTTTACTTCTATGAAGTGGATTTAGCAGGCACCCAAGGAAAATCAGATAAAGAGTTGCTTGACCTCTTAAAACAAAACGGCACTCAAAGTTATAAAACTACCATCAAGGTGTACGGAGCTAAAGATGGCAAACCTGACTTAACCAATCTGGTAGCAACTAAAGATTTGGATGTTAACTTGAACGGCTTGACTACCTCAGCTGAAGTTCAAAAAGGTGTGGCCGACAACACTAAAGATACGGTTGATGTTCCAGCTACATACTTGGACAAGGCCAATTTCCCTGGTCCATTCACAGCCGGTGTTAACCAAGTCATTCCATATGAATTCTTCGCTGGTGACGGTATGTTAACTCGCCTTATCTTGAAAGCATCAGACAAGGCTCCATGGTCAGACAACGGTTCGGCTAAAAATCCTGTCCTTCCACCAGTAGAGAAATTGGGCAAAGGCCTCTACTTCTATGAAGTAGACTTGGCAGATACCCAAGGAAAATCAGATAAAGAGCTTCTTGACCTCTTGAAACAAAATGGTACTCAAAGTTATAAAGCTACTATTAAAGTGTACGGAGCTAAAGATGGCAAACCTGACTTAACAAATCTTGTAGCGACTAAAGATTTGACTGTTAATTTGAACGCTTCAACCACTCCAACTCAGATTAAAGAGTCTATTGTTAACAATGTCAAAGACATGATTGATGTTCCGGCTAGCTACCTTGATAAGGCTAAGGTTCCTGGACCTTTCTTGGCCGGAGTCAACCAAGTTATACCATACGAAGCTTTTGGTGGAGATGGGATGTTGACTCGCCTTATCTTGAAATCATCTGACAAGGCCCCTTGGTCAGACAATGGAATGGATAAAAATCCTGCTTTATTGCCACTTGAAGGCTTGGCTAAAAGTACCAATATTTCTACGAAGTGGATTTGAATGGCAATACGGTTGGCAAAGATGGTCAGTACTTTTGCTGGAGCAAGTTCGAGCTAACGGAACCCATACGTATCTAGCTACTGTTAAAGTCTATGGCGCTAAAGACGGCAAACCTGATTTGACCAATCTGATTGCTACTCGTCAAGTAACGATTCAGCTTCGTGGAAAAGAAATGGCGACAATACCATCTCAACAAGGTCAGATGAATACGAAGCCTTCTGAAACAGGCTCTACAGGTACGACTGAGGGTATGATGGGTACAAATCATTATATGTCAGATATGAAAGTAGATCAACCAGCTTCTAGCCCAATGGCTAATATGATGAAAAAAGATGATAAAGCGATGCTACCAAATACTGGGGAAGCTAAAACAGCTACAGCTGGCCTTGGTATCTTTGGTCTAACCTTGGCAGGGCTTGTTGGACTTTTGGGTTTGACAACCAAACGAGAAGATTAAGATTCAAATCACTTAAAAATTAGAGAAAACAGTGTTATACTAAAGCAAGTGTAACACTGTTTTTATCGAAGGAGTGTCAAATGAAAAAGACAATTTTGCTGGTTGATGATGAGATAAATATTCTAGATATTCAAAACCGCTATCTTATACAGGCTGGTTATGACGTTTTAGTCGCCCATGATGGTAAAGAGGGATTAGAGCTTTTTAGAAAAAAATCTATCGACCTTATTATCACAGATATCATGATGCCCAATATGGACGGTTATGATTTTATCAGTGAAGTTCAGTATATCGCCCCGAATCAACCCTTCCTCTTTACAACTGCTAAGACAAGCGAACAGGATAAGATTTATGGATTAAGTTTGGGGGCAGATGATTTTATAGTCAAACCCTTTAGCCCACGCGAATTAGTTTTAAGAGTGAATAATATCTTGCGTCGCCTTAGCTGTGGGGGAGAGACAGAACAGATCGAGTTTGGTGACTTGGTAATCAACCATGTGACTCATGAGGTCCGTCTTGGGGAGCAACCTTTGGAATTGACAGTAAAATCCTTTGAACTTCTATGGGTATTGGCCAGCAATCCTGAGAGAGTCTTTTCAAAGACGGAACTTTACGAGAAGGTATGGCAAGAGGACTATGTGGATGATACCAATACACTCAATGTTCATATTCATGCTTTGAGGCAAAAATTGACCAAGTATACGAATTCAAATGCTCCTGCTATCAAACTGTCTGGGGTTTGGGCTATAAGATGGAAAAACCAAGAGGTAGAAAATGAAATTAAAAAACTATATTTTAGTGGGTTATCTAGTGTCTACTATACTGACTATTTTGGTCGTTTTCTGGGCAGTCCAACGAATGTTGATTGATAAAAGTGAAGTTTACTTTCTAGTTGGAATGACCTTGATTGCTAGTTTCATTGGCGCTGCAGTGAGCATCTTTCTTTTGTCACCTGTTTTTTCCTCTCTGAAACATTTGAAAAAACAAGCTCAGAATATAGCAAGCAAGGATTTCAGCACAGAAATTGAAACCAAAGGCCCATTAGAATTTCAAGAGCTGGACCAGGCTTTTAATGACATGTCCCACAAATTGCAGGCTACCTTTCAATCACTTGATGAGAGCGAGCAAGAAAAGAGAATGATGATTGCGCAGCTCTCTCACGATATTAAAACTCCTATTACCTCCATTCAGGTTACTGTGGAGGGAATTCTAGATGGAGTGATTAAGGAAGAGGAGCGGCTCCACTACTTATCCACGATTGGTCGGCAAACTGAGCGTCTAAACAAGCTAGTGGAGGAATTGGATGTTTTGACTCTTAATACACAACCTCAAGATACTGCTGATGAAGAAGTCGAAGAGATCTTTTTAGATCAGCTGTTGATTGAGTCAATGAGTGAATTTCAACTCCAGATTGAACAAGAAGAGCGAGATGTTTACATTCAAGTGTCACCTGAGTCGGCGAAAATCAAGAGCCATTCTGACAAACTTTCTCGCATTCTGGTCAATTTGTTAAACAATGCCTTTAAATATTCAGAACCAGGAACCAGAATCGAGGTTCTTGCCCAATTAACAGAACAAGAGCTGACAATCAGTGTGAAAGACGAGGGTCAGGGGATCCTTCCTGAAGATTTGGAAAAGATCTATAAACGCCTTTATCGTGTCGAAACTTCGCGCAATATGAAAACAGGTGGTCATGGCTTAGGCCTTGCAATTGCACGAGAACTAGCCCATCAGCTTGGTGGCGAAATCACAGCAGAAAGTCAGTATGGCTTAGGAAGCAAGTTTACATTCAGCCTTAGTTTGAAATAAAACCGTAAAATCCCTTTACAAATCTAGCTTTTTTTCATGGTGCAATAGCCTTTGTGTGAAATTGCAGCAGGAAAGCATGAAGCTCGTCAACAGGTGCAGTTTATCACTATGGATATGTCTGGGGCTTATATTCCACTTGCCAAAAGGCTTTCCAAACGCTAAAATCGTTCTTGATCGTTTCCACATTATCCAGCACCTTGGTCGAGCATTTTTAAAGACAAGAATTGCGATTATGAACCAGTTTGATAAGAAGTCACTACCCTATCGAGCCTTGAAAAATCACTGGCGACTCTTTCAAAAGGACAGCCGTAAGTTATCTCTCAATTCTTTTTACTCACAAACCTTCCGACAAACTTTAGTACCACATGAAATCATTGAGAAGACACTAGGCCTTTCAGAAGAGCTTACCGACTACTATACTCTTTATCAGCTTTTGCTTTTTCACTTTCAGGAGAAAAGAGTAGATGAGTTTTTTGAGCTCATTCAAGAAAACTTAAATGTCGTCAATCATTATTTTCAAACTGTCTTTAGGACTTTTCTTAGACACAAACAATACATCAAAAACGCACTAGAAACAGACTATTCAAACGCAAAACTCGAAGCGACTAACAAGTTGATTAAAGACATCAAACGGTTGGGCTTTGGTTTTAGAAACTTCATCAACTTTAAGAAACGTGTCTTCATCACTCTGAACTAATCATAACTACCCGTCTAACGGGTGGTTTGATCAAGGGCTATAAGCCCATAATACCAGTCAGCGCCTAAAGACGCTGGCTTTCACTTTGTTCAAGCCTTATTGCTTTTGACTCGTCACAAGCCTCTCAAAGAGGCATTCGCATTACTTACCATTATCCCTAAAGGGATTTTCATATTCTTTAACGCTTAATTTGTCCAAAGCGATATCATGCTTCTCTTGTTCCTGGTTATATTTCTTAATTGTGGCTTCATTAAGTCCTACCGTACTTACATAATATCCTTCTACCCAAAAATGTCTGTTCCCAAATTTATATTTTAAATTGGCATGTTTATCAAACATCATTAAGTCACTTTTACCTTTTAAATATCCCATAAAACTAGCTACACTCATTCGTGGTGGTATACTTACTAGCATATGAACATGATCTGGTATTAAGTGGCCTTCTATTATTTCAACGCCTTATATTGGCATAGCCTATGAAAAATCTCTCCCAGACTACTCCTATATTGATTATAGATTATTTTTCGTCTATACTTAGGTGTAAATACAATGTGGTACTTACACATCCATTTTGTATGTGATAAACTGTGCGCTTTTTGCGCCATAGTCTTAACTCCTTTCGTTTTACAATTGGCTTGAACACCTATATTGTAACTCGTTTGGAGTGTTTTTGTTATGACGGTATAACCTTCGATGCGCACCCGCATAGCGTGTGGTTTATTTGTTTCGCACCTTCGGAGCGAAACGGACTTAAAGTCACATAAACAATACAAAAAGGCCTAGAGTTCCAATCTAGGTCTTTTTAACTTTATGCAACACCCCAAGTTCTCCTTTACTCACTAAAAGACGTTGGTAAATACATCGATTTCTGTCAGTGGAATCTCCTTTTGAGGTTAGAATTTAAAAAGTATCTTTCCTTGACGGCCTGATTCTTCTTGAGCTTTCAAAGCATTTTTGTAATCTTCAATCGGAAAAATAGCTGATGGTTCTGGCATAACTAATTGACCACTTACAACCAAGGCAAATAACTGATTAAAATAGTCCAGCCACTCCGTCCTATTGACCTTAGCTAAGGTATGTCTTAAGTGAAAAACTTCTTCCGATATGGGTAATTGACTACAGATAAATGGCCAGTCAACTTGTTTACCAGATAAGAGCCCAATGGTTCGAAAGAAACCAGCCTCACTCACACAACAAGCCAATTCTGTTCCAGCATTTCCACCAACTGAATCAACTGCTGCTCGAACTCCCTGACCATTAGTCAATTGCAGAACTTCTCTATAGATATTTTCCCCATCAGAAGAAAGAACAACCTTTATCCCTAGCTTCTCTAGTCTTTCTTTTTGCTCAGCTTTACGAACAATACTGATCAATTGAAAACCCATAATTTTAGACAATTGTGCAAAGATGGAACCAATCAATGAATTCCCTGCATTGATTAAAAGTGTATCTTCTGCTTTTAGGTCAAATACCTCTTTACATAAAATCCAGGCTGTCAAAGGATTGATATAAGCCATAGCAGCTTCAACATCTGAGATGCTGTCAGGTACTTGTATAACATGCTCAGCTAAACAGGTTACGAAGCGTTGCCAGGTGCCCTCTCCACGTAAGGGTAAAACACGTTTTCCAAGTAAGTTAGCATCTCTTACATCCGCAACCTCCACCACTCGTCCAATCCCTTCATAGCCCAAGAGACTCGGAAGAGATATCCGATGTCGATAAGCTCCAGATACTGGAATTAAATCTGACGGATTAATGGGGGAATATGACATAGCCACACGTACTTGACCATCCTTTAAAGGTGTCAGTTCATTCTTTCTCGCCTTAATACAGTCTTGAATTGGTCCAAATTGGTCAATATATAATTGAAAATTTTCCATATAATAAGGTTTCTAAATTTGGTTTTTATCATTATAGCATTTTTAAACACTTACAGACACAAAAAGAGGACCAACTGGTCCTCATGATAAATCGATTCAAATAGTTATTAAGCTTTCTTAGCTGCCTTGCTCCATTGGTACCAACCAACCAAACTGTTGATGAGGTAAATGAAGTATTTCCCTTGAATTTGAAGGCTTTCTCCCCACCATAGGTAGATTGAGAAAACATTAGTAGCTGCCCAGAAAATCCATTGCTCACGATAAACAGCTGTCATCAAGAGCTGACCGACACCATTTGTCGCATCGGTAATAGAATCACGATAAGGACGATTAGCTCCAATTGACTGGTAAATAAGACCAAAGGCTAACCACCAAAGTACACTAATTGATAGGTACTTGGTCCATCCAACCATATCCAATTTACGGGCAACAAATTCTTGTTGTTCTTTTTTGAATTGCGCTTGATAGATCCATACTAAAAGACCAATCGGCTGCATGGCTGTGAAGTAAAGTGTTGTCAAAACCTCGCCGTAAAAGCCTTTTTGTAGGGCAAGCACCAAATAAATGACGGAATTAATCAAACCAAAGAGGTAGTTACTCGCACGACCTTCAGATACGAAAATCACACAGATAATACCTGTTAGGCTACAAATCATCCCAGTCCAGTCCACTATGCGACCCTCATAAAAGAGCTCCAACCACAGTGGAAACTTCCCTAAAACCAGAAGGTAAACCCAGGCTGCAAGACTACGATTAGCAAAAAGGTCATCCCAGATAGCCTTTAGACTACCTGCAAACCCTAGCTTCTTCATCCCAGCAACCATACGACGGTAACCACCAGACATCTCATCAAGTGTCATTTTGGATCTTAGCAAGTCTCTTTTTGGATATAAGTATTCATTTTGTCTCCTTTTGTTTTTAAAGAGCCGTGTCAGGAATGACTTTCGGACGCAACGCTCTATAGAATAGTTATTAGAACCATATAGTCACTTTACCATACCATCCGTAGTCGACATGAGTTAATATAGTAAAATTACTATTTTTAAAAGTTCATAGTCTTATCATACACTTATTTTCAAAATTGTCAAGTCTTTTCTGAAAATTCTTCAAAAAATGTTGTGAAATTTAAAATGCCTAGCAGAGCTAGACATCTTTCGACTGGGATTTTGTTTTCATTACTGTCACTAATACTTCTACGCTGTTATTATTGACAGAAATTTAGTCCATGACATAAATTTCTCCACGACTATAGAGAGCAGCCTTTCCTGCAAGGTAAATCCTATCACCCTCTATCCGACAAAGGAGGAGTCCACTCCTTTCAGAAGCTTGGTAGGCCATAAATTCTGCTTGAGCCAACTTATTAGACCACAGAGGAATGACATGACAGTGTCCTGATCCACAGACTGGATCTTCCTTAATTGATAATTTTGGAGCGAAACTTCGTGTGACTGTATCGTATTTTTCTCCTCTAGCAGTAATATTCAGGAGGAGCCCATCTAAATCTTTTACTTTATCAAAATCTGGACTTGCATTAATAACATCATTTTCATGAGGTAAGACACAGACTAGATCTCTTCCAAGCCATGCTTCAAGCGGACGGACACCGATTGCTTCTTCCATCTCACTTGTGACTGCAACCTGTTGCGTGGAGTATGCTGGAAAATTCAGCTCATAGTACTCACCTTTTTTGGTAACCAAAAGTTCCCCACTCTGTGTTGCAAAAGTTAGACTTTCAGCATTCTTTTCAAAAAATCTAAAAAGAACAAAGGCCGTTGCCAAGGTAGCATGGCCACACAAATCGATTTCCCCACCGGGAGTAAACCAACGTAATTCATAGTGGTCACCATTTTTAACCGTAAAAGCTGTCTCAGAAAGATTATTTTCTTTAGCGATATTCTGTAAGGTATCATTTGACAGCCATTTATCCAAAAGGCAAACAGCAGCCGGGTTGCCTTTAAAAACGGTATCTGTAAAAGCATCGACGATAAATTGTTGGATGGTATATTGATTCATTGACTTAGACAGCTCCTTAAATTGTTATTCTTATTATATCTGAAAATTGGGAAGAAAACAGTCAAATAATAACTAAAAAATCCTAAGACAAGAAGTCTTAGAATTTTTTTATCGTAACCAACTTTCGTCTAACTGGCCTTTACTTTTGCCAAAAGCTTTCCCATGTTCATCAATGACAGCATGAATCTCTTGGCATTGTTTGAGAGTTAAGCCTTCCAAGACGTTACCATAAACAGCATGCATTTCATTATAGGTATCAAAGTTTCCAAATCCTAAGCGTCGAAAGAGTCTTCTCGCATATTCATCAGAAATAAAAACTGGACGATCAAAAAGATAAAGTAAAAGTGCATCTGCAGTCTCTGGTCCAATCCCTTTTAACTCCAAAAGTTGCTTCCGTAACTCTTCTGTTCCAATCTTGGACAGAACCTCAAAACCACCAACTTCTCTTAACCAGATCAGAAGTCCCCTAATCGTTTGAGATTTTTGCTTAAAAAATCCAGCAGGTCGAATACGTTCCTGTAACTCTTCTAGCGGTAAAGCCAGGATTTTCTCTACTGTCATGACATCCATAAGACCAGCTAAAGCCAACTTAGCATTCTTCTCTGTTATTCGCTGGATCAGAATGGTCGATACCAAATCTTCAATCTTGTTATCCGATTGCCACCAATTTTGTTCTCCATAGTGCTTACAGAGTCGCAGAAGAGTTTCTTGTATTTTTTCTTGCTTGATCATTTCTTCAATAATCCCTGTTTTACCAAAAATTCACGTGCGACTTTAGCAGCAGGTTTTCCTTCTACTCCCACTTGGTAGTTCATCTGACTCATTTGGCTCTCTGTGATTTTGCCGGCCAACTTGTTCAGAATGCCTTCCAATTCTGGATGTTTCTTAAGAAGAGCTTCTTTCATGAGGGGTGCTCCTTGGTAAGGTGGGAAGAGGTGTTGGTCATCCTCTAGAACAACTAAATTATATTGAGCAATTTCTGGGTCTGTTGAATAGGCATCTGTTATTTGAATATTGCCTTGTTGGATTGCCTCATAGCGAAGTGCCGGCTCCATGGTAGCCACATTAAGATTTAGTCCATAAACTGATTGAAGTCCTTTGTTTCCGTCCTCACGGTCGTTAAATTCCAACGTGAAACCAGCTTAAGCTTGTCCTGAACTTTCTTGAGATCAGAAATCGTCTTCAGATTATACTCTTTCGCAATACTTTTCGGAACAGCAATCGCATAGGTGTTTTGATAAGCCATCGGTTTGAGCAAGGCTAGATTATCTTGTTTCTTTATCCCATCACGCGCAACCTCGAAAACTTCTTTGGAGTCGTTGCTGACTTTAGGAGCTGGTTTCAAGAGAGAGCTTGTAATGGTCCCTGTAAATTCTGGATAGATATCGATATCACCCTTTTTAAGCGCTTGATAAAGGAAATCTGTCTTCCCAAAGTTAGGCTTAACCGTCACCGTCATGTCACTATTCTCCTCAATGAGAAGCTTGTACATATTCATGAGAATCTCTGGCTCAGGTCCCAATTTACCGGCTATGACTAAATTTTCTTTCTCTTTCTGAGGCATCATGCTTGGTGAGTAACTTGCTCCCAAACCAAGCACCATGATAGCGAAAGCTGCAAAAATCGTGCGTAACTTGGCCTTTTCCATCCATTTTAGAACAATATTGAATAAAATAGCAAGAACCGCTGAAGAAATGGCCCCAATCACAATCAAGCTATAATTTCTTCAATCAATACCTAGAAGGATAAAGGAACCAAGTCCTCCAGCCCCAATCAAGGCTGCCAAGGTCGCAGTCCCTATAATCATTACCGCAGAAGTCCTTACCCCCCTGACATTACCACAGGCATAGCCAGTGGAATTTCAAACTTCTTGAGTCGCTCCCACTTGGTCATCCCAAAGGCAATCCCAGCTTCTTCCAAACTAGGGTCAATCCCATGCAATCCTGTAATAGTATTTTGCAAAATTGGGAATATCGCATAAATGACTAGAGCTGTTAAAGCAGGAAGCGTTCCAATTCCCATAATAGGGATAAATAGTCCCAGAAGTGCCATGGAAGGGATGGTTTGAAAGACACCAGCGAGTTGCAAGACCCAGTTACTCGCACGTTCGCGCGTGCTAAGATAAATGGCCAAAGGAATTGAGAGGAAAATTGCAATAATTAAGGTCAAAAGAGACAATTGTAAGTGCTGTCCGAGGGCCGTTAACCAGTCCCCAAAACGTTCTTGAAATGTTGAAATCAAATTAGACATGAAGGCTACCTCCAAACAAGTTTGCTACAAAGTCTGTCGCAGGCGCTTCTAAAATTGTTTCAGGTTCTGCGACCTGACGAATTTCTCCATCCTGCAAAACTGCAATTCGATCCCCTAATTTTAAAGCCTCATCCGTATCATGTGTTACGAAGATGGTCGTCATGCCGAATTCTTTATGTAAGGCCTTGGTCAATTCTTGCAACTGCTTGCGAGAGATGGCATCCAAAGCTGAAAAAGGTTCGTCCATCAATAGAATTTTTGGTTCCCCAATGATAGCTCGCACAATGCCAATCCGCTGTTGCTCTCCACCCGATAATTCACTAGGCATGCGCTTTGCATACTCTGCAGCAGGGAGCCCCACCTTATCCAAGAGTTCTTCTGTCTTAGAAGTGATTTGTTCCTTGCTCCAGCCCTTCATCTCAGGAATGAGAGCAATATTTTCCGCAACGGTCAAGTTAGGAAAGAGGGCAATGGCTTGAAGGACATAGCCTGTACTGAGACGTAACTCCCGTTCATCATAGTCCTTGATGCGTTTTCCATCCATATAGATATTGCCATCTGTCGGCTCCAAAAGACGGTTAATCATCTTGATCATGGTAGTCTTTCCAGATCCTGAAGGTCCCACAAGAACCATAAATTCTCCATTTTCAATGCGGAGATTGACATCTTTTAAAATGTTTTTATCCGTGTAGCACAAGGCTACATGTTTATATTCAATCATGTTCTTCCTCAATAAGTTTCTGTCTCTAAGAATATCCAATAAGCTACTTGCTGGACGTCCTAAGACTTTTTCGACATCTGTTGAAACCCCAGCTTGTTCCCCAACTTTGATAGCTGTATAGGTACTGACCCAAGCATCGTACTCCCAGTTTTGTGCTGGCCATTTTTTCCGTGACTCATAGGCCTCTTCTACCGATTCGTCTACATACGTGATGGCATTACCGGTCTCTTTTGAGAGAAGCTCTACGATTTCTTCCATAGAAATATCCTCTGGTCCTGTTAGATTCAAGGTTTGATTTTCCCATTCCTTAGGGTTTAAGAGAATCTCTGCTGCGACCCTAGAAGTGTCCTTACGGGCAACAGCTGACACACGGCCCCTGCCAGCCGGACCACGAATTTCTCCATTTTCAAGAGCAATATCAATAAAGAAGTCCAAGTAAAAATTATCTCTCAAAAATGTATAGGTGAATCCTAACTCCTTGATATAGGCTTCTGTCTGGGCATGATCACGAGACAAGGTAAAAGTTGCTTTTTCATCTGCTCCGTAAAAGGAGGTATAGACGATATGCTGCACTCCAGCAAGCTTTGCGGCATCTAAAAAACTCTTGTGTTCCTCAACACGCTCTGGATTTTCCCGAGCAGAGACCATCAATAAGACATCGATTCCCTTTAAGGCCTCAACCACCTCTGGAGTATTGGCATACACCATCTTACGAATTTCCGCTGACGCGTAGACTTTTGCACGCTCTGGGCTTCTTGCCAGATGGATAGAAGAAATTCCTTGCTGATCGACAAGATCAGCCACATAAGAGCCTAATTTCCCTGTTACACCTGTTATTCCAATCATAACTGTTACTTCCTTTCCCTACATATCATTTTCTTTAGCTTTTAAATTTGTGATAATACGCTCTTGATAGGCTTCAAATTCTCGGATTTCTTGATCAGAAAAGCCTTGGTAGAAAATCTCTCCCAGTTCTTTGCTAACACGGTCTCCAATTTCTTTTTGCGCCCAACCGAGATCGGTCAAAACGACAAACTTCTTGCGCTTGTCTTGGTCACTCTGTTTAATCGTAACCAAGCCCTGGTCCACTAATTTCTTAATCATACTGGTCAGTGTATTGTTAGCTAATCCTGAAGCGAGGGCGATATCTGTCGCAGTTGCTCGACCATCTTCTTTTTGCCAAAGCACTGTTAAGATTTTTCCTTGTTCACTACGGTATTTGGCATCTGGTTCCTTGCTCAAGAGTTTTTGAAAAAGTCGCCCGTTCAATAAGCGTATCTGTAGAGCTTGGTAGCCCCCTAACATCTTGTCCATTTTGTCTCCTTTTTGTTCTATATCGAAATATTAAAGCTATTGTATCACTGTTTGTTACATCCGTCAACTGTTTCTATATAGAAACATTTTTTTATAATGTTTGATAAATCGTATAATCAAAATTTTTAAAAACATTGAATACAACTGTCATATCAGGGTGTTTTTTCTGAAACTGTAGAACCGTCTCTATCGCAATCTTGGCTGCCTCTTCATTTGGAAAGCGAAATTCACCTGTTGAGATACAACAAAAGGCCAAGCTTCTAAGACCTTTTTCATAAGCTAAATTCAAACACTCTTCATACGACGAGGCCAACTGTCCTCTTTCCAAATCTGTCACTTCGTCATAGATAATAGGCCCAACCGTGTGAAGGACATAGCGGGAAGGTAGGTTATAGGCCTTGGTCATCTTTGCCTGACCCGTAACTTCATCCCTTCCTTGCTCCTGCATGATCTCATGACAGGCTAAACGTAGTTCAACCCCCGCAGCTGTGTGAATGGCATTGTCAATACAAGAATGATTAGGTACAAAACAGCCTAAAAGCTTGCTGTTGGCCGCATTGACAATGGCATCGACTGCCAGGTGAGTGATATCGCCTTGCCACAGGTAGAGATTAGGCCGAATGGGAGTCAAGTCTTTTAAGTCTACAACTCCTTTTTCTACTAGTTTTTCTTGTAAATAACGGTCTTGTTGGTAGAGAAAGTCGGCTGTCACTGGTGCCGGATAACGGACATTTTGAAGAGCCCGATATAACACTTCTTGCTCCTCTACCTTTTCAGGAATCTCTAGCTCTGTCAATCCTTGCTCGCTTTTTAAAACATCAATCAAATATTCTAGTCTGCTAGCCATTGTCGGTGCACCTCCCTCATATCATCATTTATAGAAATTGTCTTTTCCTTTGTAGCAGCAAAACCTTCAAGATCATCACGATTGAGGCGAATCAAATGAGCCTTTGGAAATACTGCTGTCATTTTCTCAAAAGGATAGCGAATAATGGTCGGTGTATTGTAACCGACACCCAATTCTAAGAAAACCATCTTTTGATCTTCAATCCCTTCAAAAAATCCTTGATAAGCTTCATAAGAAGCCTCCCAGGTCTCATCTTGGACAAAAGATTGATCAACACGTAAATGCATGGTCATTGGTGCCCCACAATTTGGACAATATGGTAGCAAGTCAGTTGGAATTTTTAAATCCTTTGTTTCTTTTAGCATCTCCATGACAGCCGCTTCATTATCAAAGACTTCCTGACGACAAGGAACTGAACACTGCCACTCTCCGTAGTTGCCCTGCACTTCAAAGAAACGCTGCCGAGCAAATCCTGTCTTCATAAACTGCCCATCTACATTGGTCGTAATCACAAAATAATCTTTGTCCTTTACCAAGTCGAAAAGATCTCTATAAAGAGGAAGCCCCTCTGGTTGGTATCGATTATGATAGATATGCTTGGCCCAATAGCCCCAGCGCTCCTCGGCTGTCTCAAAAGGATAAAATGCTGCAGAATACATATCCTGCATGCCATAACGAGCAATATAATCTTTAAAGAAAACCTCAAAACGTGAGCCTGAGTAGGTTAAGCCAGCCGCTGCAGATAAGCCAGCTCCCGCTCCGATCACAATTTTATCTGCTTCTTCAATGATTTTCTTTGCATCTTGAATCTTTGTCATCTTATCATCCCTCAATTTCAAATCTTGCTTGATAGGGAGGCAATTGCGTCAAATCATAAAAATTGCCTACTGAATTTTTAAAACGAAAGACTTGTAGGTGACTACGTCCCTCCTCCGTCGGATATATCTCATACATGTATGGATTGGCTTTTAACAACTCTTCTAAATGCTCTTTTCCAATCCATTCCACCTGACCGGTTAGGGAAATAGATTTACGATCCATAGTTCCGGCACCTTGAGTCATCCCTGTCACTGCTACACGTCCATCTTCCTTAAGCCGTTTGTAGAGGGGTTTAAAATCGGCAGTCAAAAAATAAACTGTTTTCCCGTCCTCCCACATCATGTCCATAACAGCTGTATGCGGATGTCCCGTTTCATCAACCGTTGCCACTACAACTGAATGAATCTCTTCGACTAGCACTTTCAAATAATCCATTATAAACACCATGTCTTTCTTTGAGTTTTAGTTCCATATCGACATTTATACCACGAATTGTAACATCTCCAATTACATCTGTCAACTATTTCGATATAGAAGTACCTTAAAAAACAAAAAAACTTCCCTAATCATCTAGGAAAGTTCTTTCTATGATTTTTGATGTCTTAAAAACTTTTATTCAGCCTTAGTAATATCTTCACGCATCTCATCGACATTGAATTTAGCAAAAAGATACTGACGGTCTTGAACTGGGAAACGTTGGTCGAGTTGGTCAACTGGACCAACCTCGATAATGCCATTTTCAATAACAAAGTCCATAACGTGACCACCAAATGTCAAGTCGTCTGAAATAAAATGGAGATGATACCCAGCAACACTCACACCGTGGAACATTTCTGGCGTCCAAATACCAACGATAGTACCTGAAATATTATCTACCTCGTACTCAGGTTGGCGTGTGGCAACATCCGCAAACTTAATATCGGCATTTGATTTTGGAATCATGCGCACGTGCATATGTTTAAAATGACCCTTAATTTTGATAGAACGGAAAAGATTAACCCCATCATAATAAGATTCAATACGATCCTCAAGCTCTTTATCAGTCATTTCATAACGTTGACGGAAAATAACTTCAGCTTGGTGAGGTACGACTGCTGCATAAGGTACTTTCATCAGGAGAAACTTCTACCACTTCGACCTTACCCTCAGACCCTTTGGCTTGATAGGCTTTACCGTCAAGAACAATCAATTCACCATCGATAGAATCTAATGTTCCGAGACCCAAGTCTCCATGCTCCAACAATTCTCCAACTGTTAAAGTACCTCCATAAAGCCCAGCCATCAAGGCTCCCAAAGTATTATATTGAAATAATTTTATGGCTTCAGACATGTCTACACCCTCTTTTTAGTAAAATTCATCTGGCAAAATAGTTTCGCCGAGTTTAATATTATCTTTATAGTCGATTGGAACATCAATAAGGACTGGTCCATCTACAGCTTGAGCCAAGGCTTCTTGAAGCAAGCTAGCAAACTCTTCTTTACTTGTTGCACGATAACCTTTCGCTCCAAAGCTCTCAGCATATTTTACAAAATCTACAGGACCAAAGTCAACCCCAGATGAACGACCGTACTTCATTTCTTCCTGGAATTCCACCATATTGTAATGGCCATCGTTCCAGATAATATGAACAATTGGCAATTTCAAACGAACTGCCGTTTCCAATTCTTGTGCTGAGAAAAGGAAACCGCCGTCACCAGAAACAGAAATGACTTTTGTCTTAGGACGAACCAAAGCTGCAGAGATGGCCCACGGAAGAGCAACCCCTAAAGTTTGCATCCCATTTGAGAAAAGCAAATGACGTGGTTCATAAGATTTGAAATAGCGAGCCATCCAAATGTAGTGACTACCAACGTCAACGGTGACTGTCATATCATCTTTGGTTTGGTCTTGCAAAACTTCAATCAAATCTAGCGGATGTACCTTTCCTTCTTCAGGTCGGCGATCAAACTTAACATCCTCAACAACGTTATTCTTCAACCCTTTAAGGTATTCAACTGATCCTTCAGGTAATTTATAACCTTGAATAGCTGGCAAGAGCAAATCTAAAGTTGCTTCAACATTACCAATCAACTCACGTTCTGGTTGGAAGTAAGTATCCACCTCAGCAGGTTCAACATCAATTACAATGATACGGGCTGAAATCTCAGCATTCCAGTTACGTGCTTCATACTCGATTGGGTCATAACCAATAGCAATAATCAAGTCAGACTTCTTAAGCAGCATGTCCCCTGGTTGGTTTCGGAAAAGACCAACACGACCAAAGAAAGTATCTTCTTCAAGGTCACGTGACACGATACCAGCACCTTGGAAAGTTTCAACAACTGGCAATTTGACATGCTTCAAAATTTGACGAATAGAGTAAGTTACGGCTTCTGATGAGGCACCATTCCCCAAAAGAAAGACTGGCAACACTGCATTTTTAATGGCTTGTGCGAGATAGTTAATATCAGAAACAGATGCTGAACCAAGTTTTGGATCTGTCATAGGCTTGATAGCCTTAACACTGACCGGAGCATCGGTCACGTCTTGAGGAATTGAAATAAAGCTTGCACCTGGTTTCCCTGACTTAGCATGACGATAGGCATTTGCTACCGTTTCAGAAAGGGTATTAGCATCATGTACTTCAGCAGCATACTTGGTAATTGGCTCAAGCATGGCAACATTATTCATTGATTGGTGAGCACGTTTCAAGAGATCTGCACGCTTAACCTGACCACCAATGGCAAGAACAGGATCTCCTTCATCCGTCGCTGTTACCAAACCAGTAGCCAAATTAGAGACACCTGGACCAGATGTTACCAATACTACACCAGGTTTCCCTGTAATACGTCCAACACCTTGAGCCATAAAAGCAGCATTTTGCTCATGACGGGCAACTATCAATTCAGGTCCTTTATCTTCCAAGGTATCAAAGACTCTATCGATTTTTGCACCTGGAATCCCAAAGACATAATCAACATCATGGTTGATCAAACTATCAACCACTAAATCCGCACCATACAATTGCTTTTCTTCTGACATGAACACAGTCCTTCTGACCCTAAAATGTTAGAGCCAACTTTCCTTTCAAGTATAAGTCACAAAGTGCCAAAGTCTGCTCGTTTTTTCACAAACTTTCGTCACTTCACAATTCTGTTATCATTATAGCACAGTTTTCAGACAATCTTGTGAAAAAAAGATTGTGAATTTTTGAACTTCTAACACAAAAAGAAACACCTGATTGCTATCAGATGTTCATGTATTTTTTACCTTAGCAAACTCTCGATTAAGATAATTTTGCAAGCCTTCAAAAATCTCTAGTAACTGGAGATAATTAGACAAACTTGAGCGACCAGGGATATCAACGACATCCAAAGAAATGCGTTCCAAGTCCTTTTCGTAAAGAATACGGAAGGATACCACTGCTTGATCAGAAAAATAATGTTCCCCTGCCATAATGTAGCACTCATAGATGATGCCAACAGGATTCGCAACCTTCAACTCAATACGAATTGCCCCTAGGCCCAAGGCCTCCACTTGCTGAAAACGCTCCAGAATAGCCTGTCGCTGACTAGGAATAAAACTTGTGATATCCATAATGGCCCTCCCAACATTCCTTTTTGTCTATTATAGCCTAAAGCCGAGAAAAAAGCTTGTGTAGGGTTTGTAGAAGCCACATAGACATTCAAGAATACTTAGTCGCCCCCTTTGTAGTCTCTAAAGTCTGACTTAATACTGGAATCATAATCATGTTTTTCCACCCAATCCTTTATATCAGCAAAAGAATGGATATCTTTCTTAATACCAGCACTGTCCTCCACGGAAACTACAATCGTATCTTCTCCATTTGTTCCCAACCAATGTAAAATATCATTTGTTTGCTCTTCAGGAGAAAAATAGATTTGTGATTGTCTTTCGTACTCTCTATCTCTATAAGACTCATATTGAGCTATTTGCTTTTTATAGGCATTATATTCCCTATCGTAATCCTTTTGAACTTTTTGACGTGCTTTTTCGTAAGCTCGATAGTCTTTCTGATAGTCTTGTTGAGCCTTTTTGTTAAGAATCTCACTAAAACTTAAGGTTTTAATAGGAAAAATAGAATCAGGAAAAACGTTTAATTCTGGAACTTTTTTTGGTTCACTAGGTTTATCAGGTCCTTTTCTTTTCACTGGCTCAGTTGGACCAGCTGGAAAATCTCCCTCCTTGCCTTGACGGGTCAATACTTTAAATTTCTTTATTGTATTACTATTTGTTGTTGTCTGATTAACAGCTTCTTCGTAAATATGTTTGACTTCAGGATTGTCGTTAAATAGAATAATCTGATTTTCCTCTTTGGTAATGTCCACATTATCAATTTCTATGATAAGGTTTAGCTGAGCAGATAAATAGCTGTCTTTTGGGGCTGGGGACTTCCTTAAAAGCTCATCCAAGTTTCCTTCTCTCTTTAAATATCCCCACATGGTGCTATCATTCATCTGATTTCGAGCAGAACTCTTATCACCAAAATAAAGCAATTCATCCTTACTATAAGAATAATCTGGTAAATTACTATTTAAAAATTGGTTCGTATCCAAATTGTAAGCGAATTGCTTATCGCTTCGAGAATTCGTCAAGAAAACATAATCATAACCATCAATCGTTCTTAAAGACACAGCCAATTCTTTGATTTCCTTAAAATCCTTGACTTTCTTCAAATATGGAGTCAGATTAATAATTTTCTTTTTAAAATCTTTGTTAATATCATAAACTACCAAATGAGCTTGATGCAGACTACTCATGGTATCGTAATAGCGAACAAAATGATTTCTACCAATCAACTCAGTAGCTACGTTATCTTCAGAATTATAGTAAGTGGGTTCTTCCTGACTAATGGCAACATACTGATTGCGGCTACCAAAAATCTCATTGTCAGTTACCTTATCCGCTTTTTAGAGCAGTCTGTAATTTCTCTATAGCTTTTTTTCATGAAATTTATGTTTGACATAAGCATTTCCTAAAAAAGAAAAGTGTGAGTAAAGTCGCAGTATAAATCCTTCCACGCTTCGAGAAGGGAAATCCTAAAATCTTCTTTTATCATAACTTTTTTTACAAAAATAGCCAGAACATCACATTCTGACTATTACTCTTATTTCTCATCTTCGTCCATTGAAAGTACTGACAAGAAGGCTTCTTGTGGTACTTCAACCGAACCGATGGCTTTCATACGTTTCTTACCGGCTTTTTTTGGTTTTTCGAGGAGTTTACGTTTACGTGAAACGTCACCACCGTAACACTTAGCCAAGACGTTTTTACGAAGGGCTTTGATATCTGTACGGGCAACGATTTTTTGACCGATAGCCGCTTGGATAGGCACTTCGAATTGTTGACGTGGAATGATTTTCTTAAGTTTATCAACGATAAGTTTTCCACGCTCGTATGCAAATTCCTTGTGAACGATGAAGCTAAGGGCATCGACCTTGTCACCATTAAGGAGAATATCCATTTTCACCAATTGTGAACGGCGGTATTCTGACAATTCATAGTCAAAGCTTGCATAACCACGTGTTGATGATTTCAATTTATCAAAGAAATCAAAGACGATTTCGGCAAGTGGAATCTGATAGATAACATTAACACGATTATCATCGATATATTCCATGGTTTCAAAATCACCACGTTTACGTTGTGCCAACTCCATAACCGCACCAACATATTCTTGAGGAACCATGATTTGTGCTTTAACATAAGGCTCTTCGATAGCATCAATGCGTGTAGGATCTGGGAACTCAGATGGGTTAGACACTTCAAGCATCTCACCGTCAGTAGTATTAACATGGTAAACTACCGATGGTGCTGTCATGATGAGGTCAATGTTAAACTCACGTTCCAAGCGCTCTTGGATAACATCCATGTGAAGAAGACCCAAGAAACCACAACGGAAACCAAAACCAAGGGCTTGAGACGTTTCAGGTTCAAATTGAAGACTGGCATCGTTCAACTGGAGTTTTTCAAGGGCTTCACGCAAGTCGTTATATTTATTTGACTCAATCGGGTAAAGACCTGCAAACACCATTGGGTTCATTTGCTTATAGCCATGGAGCGGCTCTGCAGCAGGATTGTCTGCAAGTGTTACGGTATCACCGACACGAGTATCCGCAACAGTCTTAATTGAGGCTGCGATATAACCAACATCACCTGTCGCAAGGTAATCACGTCCAACAGCTTTAGGTGTGAGATACCGACTTCTGTAACATCAAATGTCTTGCCATTAGACATCATTTGAATCTTATCGCCTGGTTTAACCATTCCGTTAACCACACGCACTTGGAGGATAACCCCACGGTAAGCATCGTAAACGGAGTCAAAGATAAGGGCTTGGAGAGGTGCTTCGACGTCACCTTGAGGTGCAGGAACTTTCTCAACGATTTGTTCGAGAATCTCTTCGATACCAATACCGGCCTTAGCTGACGCAAGCACAGCCTCAGAAGCATCTAGTCCGATAACATCTTCAACCTCTGTACGCACACGTTCAGGATCTGCAGCTGGAAGGTCAATTTTATTGATTACAGGTAAGATTTCCAAGTCATTATCAAGGGCCAAGTAAACATTGGCAAGAGTTTGGGCTTCAATTCCTTGAGCTGCATCCACCACCAAGATGGCACCCTCACAGGCAGCAAGAGAACGTGACACCTCATAAGTAAAGTCCACGTGTCCCGGTGTGTCGATAAGGTGGAAAATGTATGTTTCGCCATCTTTAGCTGTATAGTTAAGCTCAATGGCATTTAGTTTAATAGTGATTCCACGTTCACGTTCGAGGTCCATACTATCAAGGAGTTGCGCCTGCATCTCACGACTTGACACTGTCTCAGTCTTTCCAAGATACGGTCGGCAAGGGTTGATTTACCGTGGTCAATATGGGCAATAATAGAGAAGTTACGAATCTTCTCCTGTCGTTGTTTTAATTCTTCAATATTTGGCATTTTTATCTTTCCTAGTTTTTACTTGTGATTATAAAAAAACTAATCGTTACCTTCTATTATACAAAAAAGACAGGCTTTTGCCTATCTCTAATATCTGCTTTCTGACTGCATTTAGTCCTTCTTATTTCTTAAAAGTATCGTTATAGTGCTTATTAATAATTGCTGAGCGCTTGTTTTCTGTTGAACCACTTGAAAATGGCCCCAACCCACAGGCTAGTACAACAACTCCCAATAGAATAAGACTGAAAAATGGGTGCTCAGCAATATAGTGTAAAATGTCTGACATAGGAATCCACCTTTAAAACCAAAATTAATTACAATTATAGTATCAGAAAAATTATATTGTTTCAAGTGATAAATTGCAAGAATAAGTGCAACAATTACTTTAACTTATCCATTAGAGCTTCTGTAATCTAAACATTTTCGTGGTCGGTGATTGATATCGTATAAGTCCTTGTTCAAAGCCTCATCAGAGATAGTGGCTACAAATCTGTTCGGGCGACCAGGAGGATTTAAAACCGTTCTCAATTTCCTTTTTCAACTTTGGTGTCAAACGAGACTTCCGACCTTTTTGTTTAGCCCTGCGGTCGTACTGTTCCTGTGCTTCTGTATAATATCGCTTACATCATTTTTTAACCCTTTTGGAAAATAAGATTCAGATCAAAAAAACTCTCCAAGAAGGAGAGTGTGTTCTATAATGGATAAACCTTACGAAATTCTTCTAATACAACCTTACTGTCAGGTGTAAAAGTCAGGCCCGCTTTCTCCAGCCACTTCGTGAAGAATTCCTCGTGAACCTGCCGCCAATAGGCAAGGGACTTATCTCCTTCCCCTTCCTTAAAGGCATGGTCGGCTGACACTTGATTGAAGGGCTGAACAGAAACCTTTGTGATTTCGACAATGCAGTCAGCTTGATGTTCACTGTCTAAAATAACATCAAAGGTCCCTTCTTGTGGAAGGGGTTCATCCCCTACTGTGTAAAGATCATAGGCAGAGGCTGTTGCTGTTTTTTCGCCTGTAAACACCAAATCTGCTAAAAGGTCTGTTTCCCCTCCAAAAGCCCAGGTATCTATCTCCTCTCCGATAGAGGGGTTGATTTGCTTGTAGGCATTCCACATTTCTTGAGGTGTCATTTGTTCTCCTTCTTTTCTTTTGCCTTCCAATTTCTATAGCTTGTCAGTTCTAATTCTGGAAATCCTAGTAACTCTGCCTTTACCTTCAATACTATGGGTGAGGCAGTTTCTTCGGTAATCTGCTCGATTGGAAGCCAAATGGAATTTGCTGAATCATTGCTTCCATCAAGAACTTCATGAGGAAGGGATTTGAGAGTGTTCCAAGTCAAGTAATATATCATAAAAGGCCATGATATGGTGTACGGCAAAGTCTTGCCCATTTTCTTGAACCATTACATCATAGATTCTAGGGTTTGAATAATCGCTAAGCATATATCCCGTCTCTTCCAGAACTTCTCTCTTGAGAGTTTCTGTCAGCCCTTCACCTACTTCCTGGCTACCACCAGGTAGATCATAGCGATGTTGATATGGACCTCTCGTTTTCTCAATGCAGAGTAACTTCCCATTTTCAAAGCAAATGCCATAGACCCCAAAGTGATTTTTGATTTCCATATTCTTAACTTCCTAGCTTAATTTATTTTTTACCATAACTATTATCACACATTAACCTTGGGTCGAGGGCACTCTTTATTAAAGACATTTCGTCTATTTAATTTTAACAGACTTTCATGATAAATTTCAAGAATAAGTGCAACACTTACTCGATCCATCCACAAAAGTTTCACAAGCAGTTTTGTTAAACTATATTTTACAATTTATCAAGCAAAAAAAGAGAGCCTTTCGCTCTCCCTTTTAATCTTAATGGAATTGCATACCACCATCAACGATGATTGTTTGACCTGTGATGTAGTTTGAGTCAGGTCCAGGCTAAGAAGCTAACTGCTGCTGCAACATCTTCAGGTTCTGACAAACGTTTAAGGGTAATATCTTTAGCAAAAGTTTGCATACCCCACTCGTCATCTTTACCAGCATTTTTACCAACTTCGTGGGCAATGTCAAACATCATTGGAGTCTTAACGATACCTGGTGCATAAGCATTTACAGTGATGCCTGAATCAGCCAAGTCACGCGCCAAAGTTTGAGTGATACCACGAACTGCGAATTTAGTTCCACCATATACAGTCAAGTTAGGATTACCTACGACACCAGCTTGTGAAGTCGCATTGATGATTTTACCTCCATGACCAAGTGCTTTAAATTGTGCTTGTGCGGCTTGAGCACCCCAGATAACGCCACCAACATTAATGTTAAATGTACGTTGGAACTGTTCTTCAGTAATTGTATCAAGAGGTGTTGTTGGAGCCACACCGGCATTATTAACAACAACATTCAAATCGCCAAAGTGATCAACAACTTTTTGGAAAGCAGCTGCTACTTCAGCTTGTTTAGATACATCAGCTACAACTGCAAATGCTTTATCTGCTGACAATTCAGCAACCGCTTTTTCTGCAGTTTCAGCGTTGTAGTCTAATACTCCGACTTTAAAACCATCTTCAACCAAACGTTTTGCAATCGCAAAACCAATACCTTGACCTGCACCTGTAACAATAGCAACTTTTGACATACAAAATCCTCCTCTACCAATTAGAGTCACTGGCTTAATACCGAGCCTTATCTCAATTGGAATACGCTAAGTTAGTCAAGTTCTGGCAAAGTCATTTTCATAGGCTTTGTCTTAACTCAAATAAAATTCTACCCCCTTTATGAAAACGTTGTCAAGTAATTATCAAACTTTTCTGAAAACAAATAAGACCACCCTTGGGTGACCTTATTCCTATTATTCCTCAAATTCAAAACCTAGTGCTTCCATATCGTCCAAGCCGCCCAAGTTAGTCACCTTAGTATAGCCTCGCTCTTTAAGAACTGATGCAGCAAATTCAGCACGAGGTCCCATTTTACAATAAAGATAAATGGAATCGTCTTTTTTAGCTGGAATGTCAGCGGTGAAAAACTGCGTGTGAGGAATTAATAAGGCATCCTTAACATGACCTTCTCCATACTCTTCTGGAGTTCTGACATCAATCAATAGTCCACCCTTAGCTAAATCTGATTGAATCTGTACTATATCCATCCTACTCACCAAACCAAATCTTAATTTCTCGAGCCGCAGATTCTTCTGAATCAGAGCCATGAACGATATTTGGAATCATGTCACCATCTGGTGCTGTTGCAAAGTCTCCACGAATTGTTCCAGGAGCTGCATCCCCAGGATTAGTTGCTCCCATCATATCACGCCATGACTTGATAACACCTGGGCCAGACATAACACCAATAACTGCTGGGCCACTCATCATGAAATCAGAGATACTAGGGAAAAAGGGTTTATCAACCAATTGGGCATAATGTTCTTTAAGACGTTCTTCGTCAAGCATCAGCATCTCCATACGCTCAATAACAAAGCCACGTCGCTCAATTCGATCAAGCACTTGACCAATTAGATGGCGTTTAACAGCATCTGGTTTAATAATAAAAAATGTTTTTTGCATGTTCCCAACCTTCATCGTTTTCTTTCCATTTTACCATAGGAAGTATCATTTTGCAGAGCTAAACCTTATATAGTCTAAAGCTATATCCACAGCAAAAAATTAACTATTTTTCCTTAGTTCAAATAAGAAGTATTATAGACGTAAATAGACATTTCGAGGTAATTTTAATGACAAAATCTAAATTCCAATTAGTCGGCTCTCTTCTTCGTCCTGCGGATCTCCGTAAATACAAGGACGAAATCGAGCATCGTGACGACATCCAGTATCCTTTCTATGATGCCCTTCCTGGTTATCAAGAAACAGAAACTGCATATATTAAGCAAATTGTGGCTGACCAAAAAGCTAACGGAATTGACATCCTTACCGATGGTGAGTTTGGACGTTCTATGTGGCACTTAGACTTTGTCTGGGGACTCAAAGGTATTGAACGCTACATTGCTGAGCATGGTTATACTTTTAAAGACCATGATGGTGGTCAATATGAAACACGTAAAGATATCGGTATTCGTATCACTGAGCCTCTCTCAGGTAAAAACCACCACTTCCTAGATATTTACAAATTGGTTAAGGCTGAAGCTGGTGATGAAGATACCAAACAAACTATCTGGGGACCTGCTCATGCCTACACTGAACTTGCTATCTTTGACCGTTTGGCTGGTCCTGGACAAGTCTATGAAACAAACGAAGACCTTAAAAAAGGGGTGATTAATGCCTATAAAGAATTCTTAGATGAATACAAGGCTGTTGGTGGCAAAATCGTTCAATTTGACGACTGCCTCTGGGAACTCTTTGACCCATCAAACCCTGCAAGTTTCTACTCAGACGGTAATGGTGATTTGGCAGAATTGGCTGATGAGTTTGTTGCTATCAATAACGAGGTTGTTGACTATGCTCACGAACTTGGTTTAACGGTTTGGACACACAACTGCCGTGGTAACTATGAAAGCCGTTCTGCTGCTGAAGGAACTTACGAAGCCATCGCTAAGAAATTCTTGGCAGAGCAACACTATGACCGCTTCTTCCTTGAATGGGATAGCGATACAGCTGGTGATATCAAAGCTCTCGAAGCCCTCAAAGACAGCAAAGCTGAAGTCGTACTAGGACTTTTGTCTTCTAAAACGACTGACCTTGATGACGAAGAACGCGTTCTCGATTTGCTTGAAAAAGCGAGTCAAATCCTTCCCAAAGAACGTCTCTTCCTCTCTCACCAATGTGGTTTCGCCTCATGTGACTCAGGTAATGAGTTGGCAACACCTCAACAATGGGCTAAAATCAATCAGGGTCAAGATATCGCTAAGAAATTCTTTGGCTAATCGATATTTCTATTCGCTCCTCTCTAAAACGAAAAGCCTTCACTCGTGTGAGGGCTTTTTATGTTAGCATTAAGCATCTATAAAAGTTTGCAAATCCTTAAGAGCTCTCTCTGCGATCTTTTCATAACGCTCTTTCTTGTCACGAATACGTGGACCTTCTAATTCTTTGATAATACCGAAGTTAACATTCATTGGTTGGAAATGTTTGCTTTCAGCATGTGTCACATAATATGGAAGGCTACCGATTGCTGTTGTATGAGGGAAAATAACTTCATCTTCACCCTTAAAGAGACGGGCAGCATTGATTCCGGCAACCAAACCTGACGCAGCTGATTCAACATAACCTTCAACACCAGTCATTTGTCCTGCAAAGAACAAGTTAGGGTTTGATTTTGATTGGAAGGTCTGTTTGAGCAAGTTTGGCGAATCCATGTAAGAGTTTCGGTGCATGACCCCATAACGTACAAACTCAGCATTTTCAAGACCTGGAATCATTTGGAAGACACGCTTTTGCTCTCCCCATTTGAGGTGGGTTTGGAAACCAACGATATTATAGAGGCTACCAGCCGCATTGTCCTGACGAAGCTGAACAACCGCATAAGGTGTCTTGAAATCCCCATCACGTGGCCCCTTGTAATCCTCAGGATACTCCAAACCAACTGGTTTCATAGGGCCATAGAGCATTGTCTTAATACCACGTTTGGCCATAACTTCGATAGGCATACACCCTTCGAAATATTTTTCTTTTTCGAAAGAATTTAAAGGGGCTTCTTCTGCTGTTGTCAAGGCCTCATGGAAGGCCATGAACTCTTCCTTGGTCATTGGACAGTTTAGATAGGCTGCTTCACCCTTGTCATAGCGTGACTTAAGGTAAACCTTGTTCATGTCGATAGTTGCTTTATCAACAATTGGTGCAGCGGCATCATAGAAATAGAACCCGTCTCCACCGTTAAACTCATGAATCTTTTCAGCTAAAGCATCAGAAGTTAAGGGACCTGATGCAATAACTGTAATGGCATCATCAGGAATTTCTGTAATTTCTTCACGGATAACTTCAATTAGTGGGTTGTTTTCAATTTCAGCTGTCACTGCTTCTGCATAACCTTCACGGTCCACCGCCATAGCACCACCTGCTGGCACACGGTGAGCTTCTCCATTACGCATAATGATAGAGTCCAAACGACGCATTTCTTCTTTAAGAAGCCCTACAGCGTTGGTCAAGCTATCTCCACGGAAAGAGTTAGAGCAAACCAATTCTGCAAAATTTGTTGTCTTATGCTGCGGTGTTGATTTGACACCACGCATTTCATAAAGTTTTACTGGAATTCCACGTTTAGCAATCTGATAAGCTGCCTCGGAGCCGGCCAAACCAGCTCCAATCACGTTAATATAATCTGCTTTTGATTGAGACATGACACTAATACCTCTTTGGAAACAAGATTAAATCCTATCTCCACAAATCTTTCTTCATTTTTACTCTTAGTAGTATAGCAAAAAACTCCTCGTCTGGCGACTAGGAGTCATCTGTATTTAAAGGGGTAAAATGATTGTGACTTTGGCACCACCTGTATTATCATCATTTGAAAGCGAAAGACTACCATGGTGTAAGCGAACAATATCATTAGCAATAGTCAGACCAAGTCCGCTGTGATTACGACTTTGTCTACTTTTATCTTCCTGATAAAAGAGCTGAGTGGCCTTTTCAAGTGATTCAAGGGAAAATCCAGGACCAGAATCAAGGCAGATAAACTTGAATTCATCATCTTCTACCCTAGCAGTTAAGAGCAACTGACTACCACTAGGCGTATGCTCTACCGCATTCGAAACGATATTCATAAAAGCTCGATTCAACAAGAACTTATCCCAATTGCCTATGGTTTCTTTCGCAATCTCCTTCTTGTCAAATACCACATTGATTTGTTTCGTTTGTGCTAATGACAAGGTTTGATTGTAAATGTCTTCAACAAATTCCTTAACTGGAACTTCTTCAAGCGTCAAGGTTTTCTTCAAACTCGTTTTGTTGAGTTCAGACAACTCTTTCACATAAGCATCAACCTGTGCAATCCCTTTTTGAAAATGCTCTAACAAATCCGTCTGTTCTGCATCTAAGGAGGTCATAGCTAAGAGCTCTGCATTCCCGCGGGCGACTGTCAGTGGTGTCTTTAGGTCATGTGTCAGGGCAGAAATCTGATTTTGTTTATCTTGCTCTGCCTTCCAATTTTCCATCAAAGACTCACGAAGTGCTACTCGCATATGATCCAAACCATTTAAAACCTGGTTAAACTCAGTAATTTTAGATTTGGACGTTTGAAAATCCAAGTCTTGCTCTGCTATTTTCTCTGTTGCCTTCAATATTGGTCTCAACTCCCGACTCAATTTACTAGCATAGTAAAAAGTTAAAGTAATAAATATGAGTAGGATAGACACCATCATTGAGCCAATCATCAATAGATCAGCATTGGGAAAATGCTGGTTCATCCACTCATTACGGTACCGAGGTGATAGTTGATAATTGACAATGACTATGCCATCTGACCGTTCAAAAGACTGAAAATAGCCGTATATTCCACCGTGAGCATTCTTGAATTGGTAATTTAGTAAGGATTCTTCTTGCAAGTTAACTGGCATGTTAGACTTTTTAAGCTTAAAATCTCTAGTCAAAAAGACATAGCGAGTACCATCGGGCAAGACATCTGGATTAAATACCTTAGAAGTTTCAATTTCATTCCTGACGGCAGACAAATCACTTTCTACCTGATTTGCTGGAAACACAACGCCAAAACGATAAGACAAGCTGAACAAAGACAAAATAAGTAGGCTACTGATTGCTGATAGAACTGTAAGACTGACGACATAAGATATCAAGATTGTTCTTAGAGAGTGTTCTCTTTTTTTAATTAGTGCCACTTGTAACCAATCCCCCAGACTGTTTCAATAGGATTTTGCCCAACATCTTTGAGCTTTGCACGGATATTTTTGATATGTTCGGCCACTGCTGTCGGACTCCCTTTATCCTCATAGCCGTACAAATGCGTGTAGATTTGTTCTTTGGAAAAGACTTGGCCCTTATTTTCAGCTAGAAACTGACAAATACCATATTCTGACTTAGTCAAATCTAACAACTGATTCTCAACATAAAGCTCCTGAGCAGACAAATCAAACTGAATATTTCCAATTAATAGCTTATGGTGGCGCTCACGATGTTCACGTCTCAAGTGTGCAGCCACACGCGCTTGAAGTTCTTTAACCCCAAATGGCTTGCAAATATAATCATCAGCACCATAAGTCAAGCCTTGGACAATATCAGCCTCTTGCGTTTTGGCTGTAATAAAGAGTATAGGACAATCCACCTGATCACGAATCTCATGACAAAACTGGAGACCATCAACATCAGGCATCATGATATCCAGTAAAATCAAGTCAAACCGTGGCAACGAGTTCTTATCTAAATCCAAAACACTTGTAAGGCCCGTCACCTTATGATTTTGGAGCTCTAAAGCCTTAACAACCAATTGAACAATATCTTCCTGATCATCAACAACAAGTATCTGAGCCATAATCTTTCCTTTCGTATAAAGTTACCCTTATCATATCATCTATAGAAGAGAACTGACAAGGCGTAGAGTAGATAAATATGTGTTGGGTAAAAGACATAGAACAAATATTTTGACCCTTTACCTCTTTGACCGTTATAACAAAGCATTAGGGAGCTGCAAATATTTCCATCCATTCAATGTATTTAAACATTAAATCGTGAAAAGAAGGTCTACTTAGAACAATCGCCATTAGTGCCCAAACTAGACTAACAGTCACAAAAGCAAGCACTTCTTTCTTAAGATTCTTGTGACAAAGATACATAGCGATACCAGTCAAAAGTAACCACGTTCCTCCATCGCTGATAAATGTATGAACTGGTAGCACTGTAAAATTGAGTAATTTAAGTAGAAAACCTAACATAGGTTTGTTCACACTTAGCAGATAAAAAGGTAACATTAGCAATGGGAGTAATATTGGAAAAAGTAAAGTTGGTATCCCTTTAAGGTATTTCTTTTCTTGAATCCAAGCGATACCTTGAAGAGCAACGAGCAAGATAACGAATGACGACAACATCATATTTTGTGGAAAGAAACCATCTGGCCTTACAAGAGGATGTAAAAAATTATAAAATCCAAACTGAATCAATCCCATCAAAATAGCTAAAGCATAAATCCTTAGGAAGTATTTTTTTCGATTGTGTGTATGGACGAAACCTTCAATCACAGCAAATAGAAATAAGGGGGCCGCTAATCTCCCAATCATAGTAAACCAAATGGGTATTTTTCCTGTATATTCAAAAAAATATTGAATATGGTCGAATACCATAGTAATTAGTGCTATATATTTGAGTTGGAAACCTGATAGACTTAAACGTTTCATAATAACTCTCCTTTCTTTTCATCATTAGTATAAAAAACAAATTAACTAACATAGTTTACTTTTCCGACAAACTACTAACCACATTTTAGGATAACCATGGAAGACTAATACACTATCCATGTTATTTCTTATATTATCTTTTGGTTCTATAATCTATGAAACAAATAAATAACAAAGTCACCCCAACAATCCATAAAGGAAGGGAATTGAGTTGGCTCCAATCACTAAGGATAAGGCTATTGATAGGTAAGCAATAGGAAGCCAATGAGTAGACAAGAAAACTTTATTACTAGCAAAAATAATAAAAATAAATTCAACCATAGAGATAATAATATTACTAACACTGTTCAGACTCACTTGTATAAAGTAGTGAAAATGATTAAGAAAGACCATTAACATCCAACTTGATAGACTTAATACAAATCCATTCACATTATTCATAAGAAGGAGGTTTAAGAGAAGCCAACTAAATAAAGAAGGTAGGCTAAGGATTAGGTCTACTATCAAAAGTTTAGCCAACCATAAACGTCTTTGCTTAGGGTAACTCGATATTTCTTGATAATGATTAGCGTATTTTTCTTGTTCAATCCCTAAAATTGACAAAAATGATGTCAATAGCGGATAGCATAAAAAAGATAATATGGCTAAATTAGTTAGAGAAAAACCGTTAGGGGCAAAGCTCACATACATTGGAATTGTAATAATCTCTAAGACAGCAAAACTGAGAATAAGATAAAGACCGAAAGTATTCTTTAATTTAAGTAACTCACTCCTTAGCATTTAATTGTCTCCTTTGCAGTGAAAAAGATAAAAGCAATGTCACTACTATTGATAGCATCATCGTAAGTAACACCTGAAAAATGCTAGTATGATTCGTATTTACAATAATATCCCCCGATGGTTTAAGATTTAATAAAAATTGAGCTATTTTATAGTGATAGGTATAGGGGAAAACGAACCAGAGTGGACTCTGAGCAATAAAGGGTGCTATTAAAAGACAAACCAATGTATTAAGAGCTAATAGGATGAATTGACTCATGTATTTAGACATTAGGTAAAGTAAAGGAATGTTCCATAAAGTTGTCATCCAAATTAAGATTAAGGAAATAGCTGTTTTAGGAATATTTATTGGAATAAAACCTGTGTAAATAAATGCAACGAGACTGAGGAACGCAAGTAAGAATAAACTAGAAATCAATGTCCTCATTCCTATAAGCACCATTTTCATCAAGCTAATTTTCCAAGTGAAATATCCATTTGTAACATTTTGAAAATGCCCAGCCTGGTCTTCTAAACGTCTATCAACTATAAACAAAATACCATTTACAAGATATAAAAAGATAGCTTCCCACCAATAAACCGAGAAAGGAACAAAAATCTGTAACCCTCCCATTAAAAAGGCTATAAGAACGGTTAAAAATGGTATGATGATTAAGAATTTAGTCGTTCCTAAATGCCGTAATTTCAGCAATTCCGAATAGAATATCTTTTGCATATCACTAACCCCCATGAACAATTTTAAAGAAGAGTCTCTCAAGACTATCTACATTTTTGTTTTCACCATCATATTGAATTTTACCTTTGTCGAGAATAAGAATATGATCAGCAACCTTACTAATTTCTAGAAGTTGATGACTGGAAACCAGAATTGTCATCCCTTTTGCTTTCAAGGAACGAATAAGGTCTAGCAATTCATTTATACCATCGGGATCAAGGCCATTAGTAGGCTCATCTAGAATTAAAAATTGGGGATCAGTTAAAATGGCCATACCAATCCCAAGTCGCTGCTTCATACCTAATGAAAATTTACCGGCTTTTTTCTTTCCAGTATTTGAAAGACCAATTATTTCCAAGGTTTCAAAAATTTTTGAATCAGGAATATCATATAGCAACGCTTTTGTTTTTAGATTATCAAAAGCCGAAAGGTTGTGATAAATTGCAGGTGTTTCGATTAATGCACCTAATAAATGTTTGTTTTTGGATGATCCATCAAATCGAATTTCTCCACTACTTTTTTGGACTAAGCCAAAAAGAATTTTCATCAGAGTTGACTTACCAGCACCATTTACTCCTAACAGACCAGAAACTGTTCCAGATTCAATTGTAAATGTGATGTTGTCTAAAATCGTCTTATCTTTGTAGGATTTTGAAAGTTGTTTAACAGTTATTTGCATTTGTACACCTCTTTTAGAATAGTTCTGTTTTCAATATAAGCTCATATCTTACTAATATCAGAAAAACACCTACTCTCCTTTCTTTTCATCCTTAGTATAAAAAACAAATTTAAGGAAAGTATCAGTTTTTTCATAAAATACAAAAAAACTATCTCAGGACTTAACTTGAGATAGCTTTCTTTTTATTTAACAATAGATTCTTTGTAGTCACACTCTTCGTTACTACAGATAACCTGCTTGCCGCCACCACGAACTTTCTTCTCAACGAGATAATCGCCTGATTTAGGACAGTTACGTCCAACAGGGATATCCCACGATGTAAATTCACAGTCAGGGTAGCGATCACAACCATAAAAGACACGATTTCGTTTTGTCTTACGTTCGATGACCTGACCTTTACCACAGGTTGGACAAGTAACGCCAATTTCTTTGGTAATGGCCTTAGTATTGTGGCAGTCCGGGAAGTTACTACATGCGTAGAACTTACCGTATCGACCAAGTTTGATGACCATTGGGTGACCACAGAGGTCACAATCAAAACCAGCTGGCTCATCCTTAATTTGGATTTTTTCAATACCTTCTTCAGCTTTTTCCAATTCTTTTTGGAAAGGTTTGAAGAACTCATCAATAACCTTTTGCCACTGTTCCTTACCGATTTCGACTTTATCGAGTTTTCCTTCCATCTCGGCAGTGAATTTAACATCCACGATGTCTGGGAAGAATTCGACGATTAAGCTATTAACGATTTCACCAAGTTCTGTTGGTTCAAAACGTTTAGCTACTAATTTGACATAGTAACGACGTTGAATAACATCAAGTGTAGGTGCATAAGTTGACGGACGACCAACACCATTTTCTTCCAGCGTCTTAATCAGAGTCGCTTCAGAATAGCGGGCTGGTGGTTGCGTGAAGTGTTGTTCAGGCGTTGTCACAACCTTCTTAACCGTATCACCTTCTGCCATATCAGGAAGCATTTTATTCTTATCAGAGTCGTTGTAAACGGCCATATAACCATCGAACTTGATTTGGCTACCATTTGCAGTGAAAATGACTCCGTTTTGAGACAAGGTCACCTTCATCGTATCAAATACAGCAGCTGTCATTTGACTCGCCACAAAACGATTCCAGATAAGAGTATAAAGCTTGAGCTGATCCTTATCCAAATACTTAGCAATGCTTTCTGGTGTTTGGAAAACATTTGACGGACGAATAGCCTCATGGGCATCTTGTGCTCCCGAACTATTTTTCACCTTACTGCCGTGTTTTGAATACTTAGAACCAAAGCGTTCCGTAATAAATTCAGCAGCCTGGTTTTGAGCAACTGGACTGATACGTGTTGAGTCCGTACGCATATAAGTAATCAAACCTTGAGCGCCTGAACCCAGATTAATTCCTTCATACAACTGTTGGGCAACCATCATGGTCTTACGTGTACGGAAGTTAATCTTATTGGCAGCATCCTGTTGGAGAGATGAAGTTGTATATGGCAATGGCGCATTACGACGGCGTTCTTTTTTCTCTACCTTATCAACGTTAAAATCATCACTTATGATACGAGAGAGAACGGCTTGAACATCATCATTATTGTTGAGCTTAAGCTTTTTACCATCCAAACCATAGAAGCTAGCCTGAAACTTCTTAGCACCCTTCTTAAAAGCACCATCAATAGTCCAGTATTCTTCTGGTTTAAAGGCCTTAATTTCATTTTCACGGTCGATAATGAGCTTAAGAGCTACTGATTGTACACGACCTGCAGAAAGACCTTTCTTAACCTTCTTCCATAGAAGCGGTGAAATAGAATAACCCACAATACGGTCCAAGACACGACGAGCTTGCTGGGCATCTACCAAGTCCATGTCAATGGCGCGTGGCTCTACGAAGGCATTTTTTACCGCATCTTTAGTGATTTCGTTAAAAACGACACGATTCTTATCATCTGGCTCTAATCCAAGAATATGTGACAAATGCCATGAAATGGCTTCCCCTTCACGGTCCGGGTCACTTGCGAGAAAGACTTGCTTGGCTTTTTTAGCTTCTTTCTTCAATTCATTGATAAGAGGTCCCTTACCTCGAATATTAATGTACTGAGGTTCGTAGTTGTTTTCAAAATCAATAGACATACTTGATTTTTTCAAATCACGAATATGCCCAACAGAGGCTACAACTTTATAGTTGCGGCCAAGATACTTCTCAATCGTTTTCGCTTTAGCAGGAGACTCCACGATGACCAAATTTTTCTTTGGTGTCGCTCTCTTTTTTGTCGCCTTTTTGGCTGTCGTTTTCTTTGTTGTTTTAGTTTTCGTTTTTGTTGTCGTTGCTGTCGCCATAGACTATTTCCTTATAATGTTATAAACTGGCTGCGCCACTCATCTGTCTAAAATCTAGTCACAAGACATTAAAAAATGAAACATCTTGGACCGAGCAACTAACATGATACCGTCCTTTTCATTAACTGTCAATAAAAAACTTTTTCTCTATAGGAGAACTTTGATTTTCAAGAAAACTCCGAAAGGATGTCAAACCCTGTCGTAATACACTTTGCGCCCTCTTGAATTAGGTGATGGCATCCATCTGACTTTCCATCTAAAATATTTCCTGGAATAGCAAAAACATCTCTACCTTCTTCCATGGCACGCTCACAAGTAATCAGACTTCCTGAGCGAAGTTTTGCTTCTACGACCATAACTCCTTGACACAATCCAGAAATAATCCGATTGCGTTCAGGAAAGTGGTACTTGAGAGGCTGTTCACCTGGTCCATATTCTGTAAGAACTAAATGATTTTTTGCCATATAGTCCTGCAAAGCTTTATTTTCTTTAGGATAATAAACATCAAGTCCTGTCCCGATAACTGCAATGGTGTTCCCCTTATTTTTCAAGGCCTCCATATGCGCACAAGTATCAATCCCACGCGCCAATCCACTCACAATAGTAAAGTGATTCCCAAGTTCACTAACAATTTTTCGAACGGACTGTTTGCCTGTTTCAGAACACTTTCTTGCCCCAACAACTGCTAGCTTTGGTTTACTCAGTAAATCAAGATTCCCCTGATAATAAAGGAGAACAGGAGGATTATAGGTATGCTTCAGCTCAATGGGATATTCTTTATCAAAAATCGATAACGTAGGAAAACGTTCAAACTGTTCTTTGAGTTGCTTAATATCTAAACTCTTATACTTTTCCATAAAAAGAACGGCATTTTTAGACTTGGATACCACTGCCATATCACGTAAACTCAATTTTCTATCTTGTGTCTTTTGATAGTCCAAAATATTTAAGATATTCAAATTCGTCAACCCAGCGGCTTTAAGTTTAAAAAGTTCAAAATTATTCATATAGATACCTCCTTTTTCATTATTCGTAACAGAAAATAAAAAAAAGCTCCATTATGGAACTTTTCGTGATTACAAATCATTTTCAGAAGCAAAATAAGACGCGGCTCCTAGTAGGTTACTATCGTTATGGAAATGACAGGCTTGAATAGTTATGGGCTCAAATCCTAATCCAGGCTTATCCTTAAATAACTCCTCATAGGCATCACTTATTCCTTCTATTAAAAGTGCCTTGCCTACTGATACCACCACCGATAACAACTTTCTCTAGCCTAAAGAAGCTCTGCAAATTTAGCACAAGAACAGCAATTTCATGACAATAGTCTTTAAATAAAAGATTTAGCTCTTCCGATTGATTTCCCTCTATAGCTGAGAATACGGCTGGACCATCGTCTTGATTTAACCCAAGTAATTGACTGGCTTCATGAACAAAGCCAACTGCAGAACCCTTATTATCGACAAGGCTTACTAAGCCATGCATAAACAATTCCCACTGGAAGGGCAGAGAGGTTTGACTCATGCTTTGGGGACTTGGAGCTCGCAGATATTGGGTGACTGACACAGGTGATAGCAAGTCCTCCTGTGAGACAAGTCCTAAACCAACACCAGTACCTAAAACCAAGGCTGCCCCACAATCTAAGTCTTGTAGACTTCCATATCTGGCTTCAGCCAAGGCTGCCGCATCAGCATCATTGATAACCTTTACAGGCAGTTGAAATGTTTTAGTCAATCGTGATTCAAGAGGAATAGCCGTTAAATAAGGGATAAGACCGCCCTTGAAAATGAAGCCACGTTTACTATTTATTTCTCCTGGGCACGCAATGGCAATCCCAGAAATGATATCCTTGTGAGACGAGACAATATGCTCTAAGGTCAACCAAAAGTCGTCTAACGTTGTTGGCGTTGACACTTTAGATTGATTGCTAATCTTAAAATCATCATCAACTAACCCAAACTTGATAAAGGTTCCTCCAATATCAATAGCTAAAATCACACCACTTCACCTACTTTTTATTATTGACTTTATGGGTTCAAAGCTTCTTCTATGAATTGGAGTAACACCAAAGTTATCTATGCCAGTCAAATGATCCTTAGTACCATAACCTGCATTTTTGGCAAATGCGTAACCAGGAAACTCCTGGTCATAATCAGCCATCATCTTATCACGGGTTACCTTTGCTACGATAGAAGCTGCCGCAATTGATAAAGAATTAGCATCCCCTTTTATAATTGATGTTTGTCCTATTGGTAGGTCCAAAGTCATGGCATCAATTAACAAATGTTCTGGTTTGGGACTAAGTTTTTCAATAGCATCAGCCATAGCAAGCTTGGTTGCTTCATAAATATTGACATCATCAATCACATGATTGTCCTTAATACCAATCCCAACAGCTACCGCTTCCTTCATGACCTGCTTATAAATAGCTTCATGTTTAGATTTTGGAATCTTTTTACTGTCATTGAGTCCCTTTATTTTGCAAAACTTTGGTAAGATCACTGCTGCAGCTACCACTGGCCCAGCCAAAGGACCACGTCCAACTTCATCAACACCTGCAATGAGTTCAACTCCCTGAGCATAAAGCGCTTTTTCGTAACTGAGCATCATCTCTAAGCGTTCTTCCTCAGCAATCTCGGCTTGTATAGCTTTACGGCGTTGCTTAATGGCAGTCTGTACACCAGCTCGACTATCTTCCTCAAAACTTGCCCATCGGTGGTCATCAAGGTCTGTCAAAGTGGCCAATTGCTCCTTGACTTCTTTAATTGTCGCCATCAGTATCGACCCCAACAATATCAAGTGTGTAACGTCCTAGTTTTCCATCACGAACTTCTTTAACAAATAGATTATAGAAACGGTCATAATCTTCACGGAAGCCAAGTTTTCGAGTCATTTCCATAATAATTTCTGGCGCCTCTTCCTCAAGATCAATCCCTTTAAAGCGTTCCTCTAAACGTTCAGGATAGTAAGTTTTAAAATAGTTAAGTCCAAAAATTGTAACCTCATCCATTGGCAATAGCTGGTCCTTGATGGCACCTGTCAAAGCAAGTTTCAAACCGACCAATTCATCTTCAAACTTAGGCCACAAAATCCCCGGAGTATCCAGAATTTCCAAGTCCTTATTAGACTTCAACCACTGTTGACCTTTTGTCACACCAGGTTTATTTCCTACAACGGCAATTTTTTTACCAGCCAAACGATTCATCAAGGTAGATTTCCCAGCATTTGGAATCCCAATAATCATGGTTCGCAAGGTCTCTTTCTGGATACCGCGTTCACGTAGTCGTTGAATCTTTTCAGCCATAAGACTCTTAGCAGCGTCTGTCACCAATTTAACTGTAGATTGTTCCTTGGAGTTGATGGCCAAGGTTTTAATTCCTTGACTCTCAAAATAGCTACGCCACTCTTTTGTACGATTACTATCAGCAAGGTCAGCCTTATTGAGAATTAAAAGCTTTGGTTTATCGCCAACAATTTTAGTCAGCATGGGATTTTGACTTGACAGTGGCAAACGTGCATCCACTAAAATTGTTACAAAATCCACATGCTTAAGATTTTCCTGAACTTGTCGACGGGCTTTGGACATGTGACCAGGGAACCATTGAATAGTAGCCATGTTTATCTCTCCTCTTTATTTTCTTAGTAAAATATGATTTAAACTCTTTAAAAAAAGCCAAAGACTTGGCTTTACTTTACTTATATTATATCAGATTTAGTTTAAGATGCCCAATCGATAAAAGTTGACTAAGCCTCAACCGGCATAAAGTTACCGACAATTTTACCGATGATTCGGGGATCTTCGTCATAGGGTGCAAACTTATCACCATAACGTTTATTAAGAGAAACTAAACGAAGGCCGTCCTCCTCACGATAGACCTTTTTGATATAGGTTTGACCATCCCAGTCTACAGCATAAACAGCTCCATCATAATCAAAACCTGTTTGTTTGATTAGCACTACTTCACCATTTAGGTAGGTAGGTTCCATAGAGTCTCCAAATACCCATGACGCAAATCATGATCCAATTCTTCATCATAGAAAACTTCATCATAATTGCCATCACCAAAGTAAGTGTAACCAGTTCCGGCTGATAAACGCTCGAAAACTTTGTAAGAGTAAAGCGGAATAACAGGTGCTTTCTGCTTTTCTGCTTCTTGCTCTTCTAGGAGAGCCTTAGTGAGTCGCAAAGCTTCTTGACGATTTTCCTCATTTAATTCCAAGTAGACTTCTACAATCTCATGTTCAGACAGAAAATAGGTCTCAGCTACACCAAAAAGTTCGGCCAAAACCGATAGGTTCTTTTGATTAGGTTTCGTCTTACCATTTTCCCAATTAAAATAAGAGGAGCGTGAAATTCCTAGATGCTTAGCTACTGATGCTTGGCTCATTCCTTGTGCTTCTCGAATTTCCTTAAGTCTTTGTCCTGAAAACATGGCTACCTCCGTAAGTTAATAAACTAACATAAGTTTATCAAAAAAAGCAGTTGTTTTCAAGTGAAACTAACTACTTTTACATTTCTCTTTTATCTCATTATTTAACTAAAAATCCTAGATGGTTAAGTGCCTCTTCAATATAATCTATATCTTGCTCACTATCTGCTTCGACAAGATGATAATGAACACCGTTTGTCAAATCAGATAAGGGGCGAAAGTCATTTGACGAGGCTTGGTCTAAAAAATGACTAACATCTCGACGACAAGTCAATTTCAACAAAGTCTGAATTTCTCCATAAACTGGATGATCTATCATGATATTTTGAATACGGCCTCCATTATCAACAATAGCCAAAAGCTCATCCTCCATATCGGACACTTTATGATTCACCTTAAATAGTCGATGTACATAAGAATTGTCATCGCTACTTTTATAGATATATCCCCCTATTAGTTGAAATAATCTGGGCACCATCTGCACGCAAGAGGGCAATATCTTGAACAATGATTTGACGTGTCACACCAAAATGCTCCGCCAAACTCTGTCCATTCATTGCCTCTTTAGCTCCCTTTAAGAGTGCCAATAATTCTTGTTTTCGATTTGAAGCCATAGACCAACCATCCCTCTTTCAATTAGCGTATTTTTCGAATACTTTTTGAAAATCGTTAATGCTATAACATAGTCTATCATACTATGGACAATAGTGCCAAAACCAACTAAAAACAAAGAGAACATAGAACAGTTTTTTTGGAAATCCTCTCCTGTTACGGAATAAAAAAATCACGCAAGCAAGAACTTCACCTATGGCATGGATAAGTCCTAAAAACAAAGTTGAAAAACTAATGATGATTTATGGTTTTCTATCGTTTGTGGAAATTTTTTTCAAATAGAGTGCGCCTAAAAAAAGCCAAATATAATATGTGAAAAAGGCCCTAAAAACAACCACAATCGGATAGCCGACCATAAAGTATCCCAAACTAGAAGCTAAGATAACAAAAAGCAGTTACCCAGGAGATATAAACATAGCTAGAAATATTGGAACATGACTCCCCAAAGTATACGAAGCCGGTGGGATGATTAGTTTAATTGGCATGATACTTGGGATAAGGATAGCAATTGCAGTTAATAAAGCTGCAAAGGTCATTTCTTGAATTCTCTTTTTAGGTTTCATAATTTACTCCCTTTTTTTACTGTATATACATTAGTATATTACAGTGTATAGTTATATAAGTCAATATTTTTCAAAAAAAACACTAGAGCAAAATGCCCTAGCGTTCTAAGTTTCTTATTTACGTTTTTTCTTAGCTTTTTTCATCTTATTAGCTTGACGCTTCATCGCATGTTTCATGGCAAATGAACCAACCTTACCTTTAAGGCCACCACCAAGCATTTGGCTAAGATCCATATTTCCAAGATCTGGCATACCAGCGCCATCCATCATGCCTTCAAGAGCAGACATGTCCATATTACCCATATCCGGCATATTTGGCATGTTTTTTGGCAGATTATTTGGGTTAAGACCCATTTGACGCATCATTTGCTCCATATCACCAGACATAACACCTTGCATCATTTGTTTTGCCTGGTTGAAGTCTTTAATAAACTTGTTTACTTCGATGAAGGTATTCCCTGAACCATTGGCAATACGGCGACGACGACTTGGTGTCAAAAGATCTGGATTTTCACGTTCTTCAGGTGTCATAGATGATACGATGGCACGTTTGCGTGCAATTTGCTTTTCATCTACTTTAACATTAGCCAAGGCTGGATTGTTAGCCATACCTGGCAACATCTTAAGCAAATCCTCCATTGGACCCATATTTTGCACTTGGTCTAATTGGTCAATGAAGTCATTGAAGTCAAAGGTGTTTTCACGCATCTTTTCAGCCAACTCAAGAGATTTTTTCTCATCGTACTCTTGAGAAGCTTTTTCGATAAGGGTAAGAAGGTCACCCATACCCAAAATACGACTTGACATACGGTCTGGGTGGAAAGTCTCGATATCCGTAATTTTCTCACCTGTACCCGTAAATTTGATTGGCTTGCCGGTAATCTCACGAATAGAAAGAGCCGCACCACCACGTGTGTCCCCATCAATTTTAGTAAGAACAACACCAGTGATATCTAGCTGTTCGTTGAACTCCTTGGCAACGTTAGCAGCTTCCTGACCAATCATGCTATCCACAACCAAGAGAATTTCGTTTGGATGAGCAAAATCTTTAATATCATGCAACTCTTGCATGAGAGTCTCGTCAATCTGCAAACGACCAGCCGTATCAATCAAGACATAGTCATTCTTATTGGCACGCGCTTGTTCCAAACCATTTTTGACAATCTCAACTGCTGGTGTCTCTGTCCCCATATCAAAAACAGGAACATTGATTTGTTGCCCCAAAGTCTTCAACTGATCAATGGCTGCTTTGGACGATAGATGTCCGCCGCAATCATCATTGGACGGGCTTCTTGTTCCTTAATCAACTTATTAGCCAATTTACCAGCAAAGGTTGTCTTACCAGCCCCTTGAAGACCAACCATCATAATGATTGTTGGAATCTTTGGAGATTTCTCAATTTCAGATGTTTCAGACCCAAGAATCTCTGTCAATTCTTCATTAACAATCTTGATAATTTGTTGTGAAGCATCAAGAGTATCAATGATTTCGTGACCTACAGCACGTTCACGAACACGTTTTATAAATGTCTTAACGACTGGTAGCGCTACGTCTGCTTCAAGAAGTGCCAAACGAATCTCTTTAGTGACTTCTTGAACTTCTTTCTCTGAAAGTTTTCCTTTACGTCTTAAATTTTTGAAAACGCCTTGCAAGCGTTCCGTTAAGCTTTCAAAAGCCATATATCATTTCCTCTCTTACTTTCTGCTTGAATCTAATCTCTATTATCAATGCTGCTGAGCACAGCAATTTGTTCCTGAAGATAGCTATCGTCTGGATATTTTTCCATGATATCATCAAAAATTTGGCTACGAACGATGTAATCTGAATACATATGTAATTTCATCTCGTAAGCTTCTAAAATCTTCTCAGTACGCTTGATGTTATCATATACTGCCTGACGACTTACACCAAATTCCTCGGCAATTTCTGCCAAACTGTAATCATCCGCATAATAGAGCTCAATATAGTTCATCTGCTTATCTGTCAAAAGTGCAGCATAGAACTCAAAAAGGGCATTCATGCGATTGGTTTTTTCAATTTCCATAAGCTCCATTTTACCATAAAATCATGGTGTTAGCACGATTCTTGTGCAGAAAAAAGCAGTGACTTTTTAGTTATTCTCCAAATAAAATTCAAAACGGTCACCAACATAGTAACTTCGTACATATTCGAAAGCCTGACCGTCTTGGAGGAAGGAAATTTGTGTCAGACTCAAGAGAGCATCGCCAGTCTTAACCTTAAGGTGCTTGGCTAAACTACTATTGGCCAAACTAGCTGATATGGTCTGCTGACTTTTTCCCTATTTCATAGCCGTTATCAGTTAAGGTCTTGAAGAAATGTTCGGTAATTTCTGATTCCTTAAAACCTCGGATAATTTTTCTCAGGGATACTGGCAATCTCATAGGCAACTGGAAGATCATCCGCAAAAGCGAACACGTTCCATACGAATCACATAGGACTGTGGTAAGACACCTAAATTTTTTTGATTTCAAATTCATTGGGATGCACACGTTTATATGAAATAAGCTCACTAGACGGTTTCTTGCCTTGGGATTTAACAATCTCTGTGAAACTCGTGGTTCCACGCATCTTTTCCTTAACTCGACTGCTGGCCACAAAAGTACCACTACCTGGTTTACGCTCTAAAATACCCTCGTCTACTAAAAGTGTTATAGCCTGACGCACAGTCATACGACTCACATCAAAAGTGTCGCAAAGATCCCGCTCGCTAGGGAGACGTTGCCCGATTTTCCAAGTGCCATCATCAACATCTGCCTTAATCTTATCATGTATGCGAATATATGCTGGTAGCATCTAATACCCCCTTCTTTACCCCTATTTTACAAAAAAACTAATAGAATTGTAAAGGTGACGACAAGACTTACAGTTCATCGTATAAATCTAGGTGCTAAGTCCTTAAAATTGTGATACAATGATTGCATAAGAGTCCATGTGTGACGTAAAAAGAAAGGGTAATAATGACTGACATTTCTACTTTGAATGATGTGCAGAAAATCATTGTTCTAGACTATGGTAGCCAATACAATCAGCTGATTGCACGTCGTATTCGTGAATTTGGCGTTTTCTCTGAATTGAAGAGCCATAAAATTACCGCTGATGAAGTCCGTGCCATCGATCCTATCGGTATCGTACTTTCAGGTGGTCCTAACTCTGTTTATGCCGAAGATGCATTTGGTATTGACGAAGAAATTTTTGAACTTGGTATTCCAATTCTTGGTATCTGTTACGGAATGCAACTGTTGACCCACAAACTTGGTGGTAAAGTTGTTCCTGCTGGTGAAGCCGGTAACCGTGAGTATGGCCAATCAACACTTCGCCTTCGTGCCCAATCAGAACTCTTTGCAGGGACTCCTGAAGAACAAGTCGTTCTTATGAGCCACGGTGATGCTGTTACAGAAATTCCAGAAGGTTTCCATCTTGTTGGTGACTCAGTAGATTGCCCATTCGCCGCAATGGAAAATACTGAGAAAAACTTCTACGGTATCCAATTCCACCCAGAAGTTCGTCACTCTGTATATGGTAACGATATCTTGAAAAACTTCGCTTTCGGTATCTGTGGTGCCAAAGGTGACTGGTCAATGGCTAACTTCGTAGATATGCAAATTGCACAAATCCGTGAAACAGTCGGTGACCGTAAAGTCCTTCTTGGACTCTCAGGTGGGGTTGATTCATCTGTTGTTGGTGTCCTTTTGCAAAAAGCTATCGGAGATCAATTGACATGTATCTTCGTTGACCACGGTCTTCTCCGTAAAGGTGAAGGTGACCAAGTTATGGAGATGCTTGGAGGTAAATTTGGCCTTAACATTATCCGTGTTGATGCTTCTAAACGCTTCCTAGATCTCTTGGCTGGTGTTGACGATCCTGAGAAAAAACGTAAAATCATCGGTAACGAGTTTGTTTACGTCTTTGATGACGAAGCAAGCAAACTTAAAGGTGTAGACTTCCTAGCTCAAGGAACACTCTACACTGATATTATTGAATCAGGTACTGAGACAGCTCAAACAATCAAATCTCACCACAACGTTGGTGGTCTTCCAGAAGATATGCAGTTTGAATTGATTGAACCACTTAATACCCTCTTTAAAGATGAAGTACGTGCCCTTGGTACTGAAATGGGAATGCCTGATGAAGTTGTTTGGCGTCAACCTTTCCCAGGACCAGGACTTGCCATCCGTGTTATGGGTGAAATCACTGAAGAGAAACTTGAAACTGTTCGTGAGTCTGATGCTATCCTTCGTGAAGAAATTGCCAAAGCTGGTCTTGATCGTGATGTATGGCAATACTTCACTGTTAACACAGGCGTTCGCTCTGTCGGTGTTATGGGTGATGGCCGTACTTACGACTACACTATCGCTATCCGTGCTATCACTTCAATTGACGGTATGACAGCTGACTTTGCGAAACTTCCATGGGAAGTTCTTCAAAAGATTTCTGTTCGAATCGTTAACGAAGTCGACCACGTTAACCGTATTGTCTACGATATTACAAGTAAACCACCTGCAACTGTAGAGTGGGAATAAAATATAAGAGTAACTTAGGCTAAGAATCCTTGATTTAACAGCATTTTGAATTGTTTTAAAACGCTAAAATCTAATTAATTATATTTGGTTCCCCACCAAATACCCCACCAGAATTTCTTTCTGGTGGGGATTTTTTATATTTTAATTACAAAAATAAACCAATAAGCAATGATATGGGGTCAGAAAAATTTTTTTCCTTTTCTGATGTTCAGTATTAACTCTTACAACTACTTAGACAATGGGGAAAAATTAAAATACTCAGATTGTTCTTTATTTGTAAAAAAATTTCACTTTTACCATTTGCTATATTTCTTTCATTTACATTTAGTCCATAAATTTCAAAATCATGATAGGATCCATTATAGAACTCGAATTGGGAAATTTCGATTTCCTTTTTTTAAAAACCTAAACTAATTGGTATAAACTTACTTTTTAACATTATCAACATCTATATAAATCAAAAGCTTATCAATTTTAAACTTGGATGGAATGATTTTTATTAATTCTTTTAATCCCTGCTTTACAAAACCTTGATTTTCATATTTTTCTGATATCCAATATCCAATTTCGGCTTGATGTTTTTGTAAATCAATATTATGTATATCTATCATCCCTACTGGTTTCTTATTGACGCAAATTGTTAACATAAATAACTCATTACGCTCCATTTTTTCACGTGCATACTTTATAAACGCTCTTTCATTTTCAATACTTTTCATATCTTCCACCCAAGGAAGCCACATAGCAAGACGTTCTCGTTCAGTAGAAACAATCTCATATAACCCTTCACTATGGCTATCGGATATATAAAAAAGTTGGCATCGTTTCCCACGTGATTTAAACTCTATGAATAGTTCCGAGTCCAAGTTGGTAGAATCCACTTCATACTCCTTGTTATAAATGATAATATTCTTTAACTTCTTTAGTTACGAAATCATTATATAACTTTTTTACTACTTTTCAAATGACTAAAATATTGTCTATCTTTTTGAGGACAGTACATATTACAACAACAAACGAATTAAGGTAAAACTAAAAGGACCTAGTCCTATGTAGTAGCGAACTAAATCCTTCATTTAAATTATTTGTCTAACTTTCTGGTATCAGTACAAATTTACACCACTCAACTCCTCACATAGTCAAAGTAGCATGGATAGATGTTTGCTTACTTAGTGAAATCCAATACTTTACGTCCTTGAATTTCACCTTTTTCCGTTTAATCAAAGACTTCTCTTCGTTTAAATAGAGTTAAACTACTTCTAGTTTTTCTTCAACAGATTTTGAACTTCTTTTGAAGTGCAGTTCACTTCTAGTGAATTTTTGTTTTTCACTGTCCACTATAAAGGGGAGTATATCACCTTCACCGTCTCAGAGGCTAGAAATCGAAAAAAAGATCCCTATAGAAAAAAAGGACTCTGCATTGAAAAAAAGAATCCTTAATTTCTTATAATCCCATCAAATAATTTCTTCAAATTCCAAAAACTCACCACTGGAAAGACGAGTCCTGAGTAGAATAAGAGCACGGTGTTTAGAAAATCTACCAAGACTGAAATCCGTTGGAAACGGATGGTCAGTCGAATCATGACAAGATAATAGCCGAGGAAAATCAGGAAACCAATCAGTACTACGAGCAGTCCTTGGAAACTGATGACCTTCAAAGAAAAATGATTTGGTAAGCTCTGATGAATCAAAAGTAAAGCAATCCAGAAGATCAAAGACAACCAAACAAAAGTAAACCACTGCTCGTTGCAGATAAATTCTATACACTGATTGCAAAGCATACTGAATGCCAAAGGATTGTCCCGACCGAATCTCGTACTCCAACTCTTCATTGCCTAAGGAGACCACATGGGTCAAGATGAAATAATAATAGAAATAGGACAACTGAAAGTCAGAATTTCCCCTCAAAAGGCTATAAAATCCAAGAATGAAAATGACGTGGTAGAGGGTGTCAAACAGGGTATCCGCCCAGCGTCTCCTGCGAAAGAGATAAAATCGCTTCACTTCATTATACATGGAACAAACTCCCCTTATTTTTGGCATAGGTCAAACAAGTTTGAAAACACAAGTAGCCCAAGAGCCAGTAAAATAAACCGTAGCCCAATAATAATAAAAGAACGAACCAACTTGGCTGACGGATAAAACTCACCAAGAGATGAAAAGGCAAGAAACGAGATAAAGTAGCAATCAAATGACTCGATTGCTCCTCAAAACCAACCAAAAAGAGAATCCCGTAAGCAAGGAGGCTAGTAATGCTGGAAATTTTTGTAAAGACAAAGGAAAAACTGGCAAAGAGAAAGCCCAGACCATAAAGTGACGCAATAACCACAAAGGACAGAAGAAAAGTAACAAATGTATCGACCCAGTCAGTAGGAAAGGCAATCTGCTGAACCAAGGCAACCAAGCAAAACAAAGGAATGGCCTTGACCAAGTCCAACAAAATCTGTACGATAATTTTGATAAAAAGCATGCCAAAGATGCTCCTTCGACTCTGAATCACGTTGATAATGGTGCGGTCTGCAATCTCATCTTCGATAAAATAGGTCGGATGAGTGATACTGTGGCTAGAAAAAAATACCAAGTAAAAAAAGCAAGATAAACAGCTCAAAAAGTATCTTGCTGACTGTCAAAAATAGTTCAGAAAACCCGTAACCAGAAAGAAAAATTCCCAGATTGGCAAAAGAGAAGATTGACTTTGAACTGTTTGTATTCACTGAGTTGGCGACTAAACTCTCGCCCAATCGCTGCTAGCATCATTTGAGCACCTCATACAGCAAATCTTCCAAAGAGGCAGGGTTCTCAGGGTGAACTGCAAAACTTCCGTTTCTTCTAGCAATAGTCGATAAAGGTCTGGATTTCTGGTCTCTACCGAAATCCTATCATCAAAAGTACCTTGTAGTCCGACTCAGGAAAGCTTTGTCTCAGTACACTTTCTGCACTCTTATCTAGAAGCAAGTGATAGACTTCATGCTTTGGTGGACATTGCCAAAAAAATCTCTTCAAAGGTTCCGTCACGATAAAGCCGCCCCTCCTGAATTACCACCACCCGAGTGCTGACCTTCTTGATAAAACTAGCATCATGACTGGTGATGAAAATACTTGCTTGATGGTAACGAGCATAATCCTGCAAAAGAATCATCAGCTGTTTTTTTGCCAGCAAATCTAGCCCATTAGTCGGCTCATCCAAACAGAGTACTTTCGGTTTCTGTACTAAAGCTAAGATTAAGGTCAATTTCTGACGGTTGCCCTGGGACAGTTCTGAAACCAGCGTGTCCTTATAAGGGGTAAAAGCCAGCTGGTCACACAAGACATCCACCTCTGCCTTGATATGAGACAAGACAATACCATTCAATCCTAGAAAATATTGAAGATTTTCCATAGCTGTCAAATAACTGTACAACCCCTGCCCGCTCTCCAAGACAAACTTGACCAGCGAGTGGATTTTCTTGGAGCGATTAGAAACGCCATGAACACAAACCTCGCCCTTATCCTGCAAAAAAATCCCTGCCAAGAGCTTGATAAAAGTCGACTTCCCGGCACCATTGCCACCAACGATGGAGAAGATTTCACCTGAATCCGCTTGAAAATCAGGAATGTCTAACACTACCTTCTTGTGAAAACTCTTTTGAACTTGTGAAAATGTTATGTCAGTCATTTAAAATAACCCCTAGATTTAGAAGATTCCCTTTAATTTGTTCAATTATTTTTTCAATATCTATATTTTCAGTATTATATTGTTGCTTTAAAGCATCTTGACAACTTTTCTTATTTCTTATGCTTTATAAAAAATGAAAATATATTTCAGATACTTCATATAGTTCGCCGCTAGACTTATTATATAGTATTGTCTTTTTATCTCCTTGAAAATTAGGCTCAAAACGAATAAACAACACTTTATTATTTGTCTACACCTCATATCATAATCCTTATTAGACACATTCGCCAGAGCATAACAACCTCCGCCACAAAATTTATATAGTGAACAGGATTTACAATTAGTATTTTTGCTCCAATTTGTAAGTTTTAGTTCTTCTACTCCAGAAGACCATACTTCATCAAAGTCATTATTCAGTAAATTCCTCATTTTATGTTTTTCATCGTACAAAAACGGGCAAGGATAAACATCGCGATTCATATCTATCTCAAACTATGTATTTTTGTGCTTTGGACAATATACGTTTTTAATGAAATTATAAACTAACAAAAAAATGATTTAAGTGACTTATACCACACCACTCTTAAATAATCACGATAATATTGAGTGAGATATG
>BNJS01001961.1_pt1 | contig 73284 bp, 129 predicted proteins | sample 8540461 | NCBI WGS metagenome assembly BNJS01 (sample SAMD00202454, study PRJDB9452) | human saliva metagenome | isolation source: human saliva | place: Japan
ATTATTCTACTTTCACAATCCAGCCTTTAGGGTGCTTCGACATCACCGAATTGGATGCCTGTGAGTTCTTCATAAAGGCGACGTGTTACTGGGCCAACTTCAGTTTCAGAATAGAATACATGGAATTTTCCTTTATGTTGGATTCCGCCAACAGGGTGAAATGACTGCAGCAGTACCACAAGCGCCAGCTTCAGCAAATTGATCTCAGCTGATCGATATAAACATCACCTTCAATTGCTTCCATACCTAAACGCTCTTTTGCGATATGTAAAAGAGAGTATTTGGTGATACTTGGTAAAATTGATTCTGATTTTTGGCGTGATGAAATTTATTGTCTTTTTGTGATACCCAAAGAAGTTTGCCGCACCGACTTCTTCAATTTTAGTGTGAGTTTTTTTGGATCTAAAATAAATCGCATCAGCAAATTTACGTTCTGGCGTACCTTGTTCTGCCGCTAATACATGTGGCAGAAGGCTTTGCAGCGTAGTTACCACCCACTTTTACGCCACCAGTTCCCATTGGTGCAGCGCGATCGTATTCTGTGGTAATAAAGTTAGATGGTGTTAAACCACCTTTGAAATAGGCTCCCACTGGGCAGCAGAATACAGAGAAAATAAATTCTGGCGCAGCTTTCACACCGATGTTTTCACCCACACCAATTAAAAATGGACGTAAGTATAAGGGTTGCGCCAGAGCCGTAAGGTGCCGACCCATTCTTCGTTTGCTTTTCACCACTTCTTTACATGCACGGATAAATAATTCAGTGGGTACTTGTGGCATGAGTAAACGATCCGAAGTATGTTGCATGCGTTTTTGCATTTTCTTGTGGACGGAATAAGTTGATTGAGCCGTCTTTGCAACGATAAGCTTTTTAAGCCTTCAAAGCATTGTTGACCGTAGTGAAGTGCGGTAGAACCTTCGTGAATATGTAAGGTATTGTCTGTGGTGAGTTTGCCTTCGTCCCATTTGCCATCTTTCCAGTGAGCGATGAAACGGTAATCTGTTTTAATATAACTAAAACCAAGGTTATTCCAGTCTAAATCTTTCATTTTACTTCCTTAATATTATTTTTGAATGAAATGCTGTTTAATCTACACCATTCCAGAAGTGATTTAAATAATAAATTCTCGAAATTATGCAATTTTTTAGCCAATTAAAAAGGAATAATGAAATTTTGGAAACAGGGCAGGAAATAAAGATATAGTTATGCTAAAATCAGGGATGAAAAACGCCACTCAATGAGAGCAGCGTTTAACCAAATCGGTTTAATAATATACAGGAAGTAAATGAGTAACATATTTGTTACTCAAGTTCAGTTACCCGAACTATATGCAAACACAACATCATACTTAAGTCCGAAACTCATTAACTAGTAAGGAATTACCAATCATTAAGTATGGTTGTATTGTAAGGAAAAAAAGGGTAGGAAAGGACAAATGACGTTTTTTATTTGAAGTATTAGAAAAAAACTAATCCGAATTAAATCTTGTCTATTATAGACAAAAAAATTTTTATGAATGGAAATACTTATGTATAAACGTTTGCCACCATTGAATTCGCTAAAATCTTTTTGAGTCGGCTGCTCGCCATTTAAGTTTTACTAAAGCGGCAGATGAGCTTTGTGTCACACAAGCGGCAGTTAGTCATCAAATTAAATTATTAGAAGAGTTCTTAGGAATTGAATTATTTAAGCGAAAGAATCGTTCTTTAGAATTAACAGAGCTTGGAAAAAGCATATTTTGTTGATATTAATAAAATTCTACGTCGTTTAAAATGAAGCAACAGAGCGATTGTTAACGTTAAAAAAACGGATCCGCATTTAAATATTAGCGTGCCACAAACTTTTTGGTATTCAATGGCTCGTGCCACATTTAAGTGAATTTAATCAGCTTTATCCGCAAAATTGAGGTACGTTTAACAGGGCGTGGATCAAGATGAAGGCTTGTTAAATAAAGAAATTGATCTTGCTATTTATTATGGTTTGGGAAATTGGCAGAAATCTTCAAGTGGATCGTCTTGGTGAAGAAAAATTTATTGATTTTAGCCTCACCCTGAATTGTTAGCGGAAAATCCAATTATTCAGCCTGAAGATTTAAAAAAACACATTAATTCATATTCATACACGTGATAATTGGCAAGCGATGGCAAATCATTTACAGTTAGATGATTTAAATATTCAGCAAGGGCCGTTATTTAGTCATACATTTATGGCGTTACAGGCTGCGATTCATGGGCAAGGCATTGTATTAGCTAATCGTTTATTAGCCTTGCAAGAAATTGAAAATGGCTTCTTAAAAAGTGGTATTGCCAACCAATTTACCTGATCCAAAATCATTTTATGTGGTCAATCATCTTGATCGCCTTGATGATCAAAAAATTCAAGCATTCCGTCAGTGGATTATTAACTCAATTAAACAAGAAGAAAATGAATAAACTCGCATTATATTGTCGCCCTAGGGTTTTTGAGAAAGAAGTTGCCGCAGAGATCACTGATCAAGCAAGTAATTTAGGTGTATTTGGTTTTTGCACGAGTACAAGATAATTCGGGCTATGTCATTTTTTGAATGTTATCAACCTAATGAGGCTGATCGCCTTGCTCGAGACATTCCTTTTTAACCGTTTGATTTTTTTGCTCGTCAGATGATAGTTATTTCCGATTTATTGGAAGATTTAGATCCCGCTGATCGTATTAGTCCCATCGTGGCGGCGTTTGAAGAATTCTCACAACAAAGTTAATTTTTGCTCAATCTAGCGAGCTTTTTTTGTAGAAACTGCAGACACAAATGAAGCTAAAGAGCTTTCCACTTTTTGTCGTAAATTTACCGTGCCTTTACGTCAGGCATTGAAAAACAAGGGCTGGCTCTCTGCAAAAAGCGACTCAAAAGAGCGGTCAATTTTTTTACATTGTTTTTGTAAAACCGAATTGCTGTTATGTGGGATATTCTTATGTGGATAATCATTCCCCCATTTTATGGGAATCCCTCGTTTAAAAGTTTCCCGCAGATGCGCCAAGTCGATCTACGTTAAAAACTAGAAGAAGCTATTTTGACTTTTATTCCACGTAAAGAAGAGAATAAACGTTTAAATGAAAATATGATTGGCGTTGATTTAGGGGCTTGCCCTGGCGGTTGGACGTATCAATTAGTCAAACGCGGTTTATTTGTTTATGCAGTTGATCACGGAAAAAAATGGCGGCGAGTTTACATGATACGGGGCGTATTGAACATTGTGCGGAAGATGGTTTTTAAATTTCAGCCGCCCAAAAAGGAAAAAAAGTGGATTGGTTAGTCTGTGATATGGTGGAACAACCAAGCCGTATTTCGTTATTGATTGGCAAATGGTTGTTGAATGGTTGGTGCCGAGAAACGATCTTCAATTTAAAATTACCCATGAAAAAACGTTATCAGGAAGTTGTATTATGTTTAGAAAACTTGGCTGTTATGTTGGCTGAGCAGAATTTGAATTTTGATATTCAAGCTAAACATTTATATCACGATCGTGAAGAAATCACGGTACATATAGCATTAAAAACCTTGAGTGAATTGTTTTCATAACCAAAAAAAGGACGTCGCGAATGAATTTACACGAATACCAAGCAAAACAACTATTTGAGCATTATGGATTACCCATAAAAAATGGGGCGGTCTGTCAATCTGTTGATGAAGTAGATTTGGTACTGGCTCAACTTTCAGGCGATAAGTGGGCTGCGAAATGCCAAGTTCATGCGGGTGGGCGTGGTAAAGCGGGTGGTGTTAAATTAGTGCACGATGTAGAGGAAGCAAGATCTTTTGCAGAAAAATGGCTAGGACAACGTTTAGTCACTTTTCAAACGGATAAATTGGGTCAGCCAGTAAACCAGATTTATTTTGAAGAAACTTGCGATATTGATAAAGAATTTTACTTAAGTGCGGTTGTTGATCGCGCCTCTCAAAAAGTGGTGTTTATTGCTTCTCCTGCTGGTGGAATGAATATTGAAGAAGTCGCGCAAAATTCACCGCACTTACTCCATAAAGTCACCATTGATCCTTTATTTGGAGGATTGCCTTATCAAGGCCGTGAATTAGCGTTTAAATTAGGGTTAAGTGGTGCGCAAAACAAACAGTTTACCGATATCTTTATGGGATTATCTCGGTTGTTTCTAGAAAAAGATTTATCTTTAGTGGAAGTCAATCCGCTTGTTCTAACTAAACAAGGTAATTTGGTTTGTCTAGATGCCAAAAATATCTGTTGATGATAACGCTTTATTTCGCCATAAAGATCTCTTAGCACTGCAAGATTTAACTCAAAATGATGCCCGTGAAGCAGAAGCTGAAAAAAATTCCAGTTAAACTATGTGGCTTTTAGAGGGTGAGTATTGGTTGTATGGTAAACGGGGCAGGGCTGGCAATGGGCACCATGGATATTGTGAAACTCTATGGTGGGAAGCCTGCGAATTTTTCTTGATGTCGGTGGTGGTGCAACGAAAGAGCGGGTTGCTGAAGCGTTCAAAAATCATTTTAACCGATCCTTCCGTGAAGGTGATTTTAGTGAATATTTTTTTGGTGGCATTGTTCGTTGTGATTTGATTGCTGAAGGCGTGATTGCTGCAGTAAATGAAGTGGGCGTGAGAGTGCCTGTGGTTGTGCGATTAGAAGGAACGAATGCTGAAATCGGTCGCCAAATTTTAGCGGAAAGCGACGTTAATATTCTTACCGCACACAGTTTTACAACAAGCCGCAGAATTAGCCGTGAATGCAGCAAAAGGAGAACACTAATGGCGATTTTAATTGATAAAAATACCAAAGTGATTTGCCAAGGTTTTACTGGTGGACAAGGGACTTTTCATTCTGAACAAGCATTAGCCTATGGAACGCAATTAGTCGGTGGCGTATCACCAAATAAAGGTGGAACCACTCATCTTGGTTTGCCTGTATTTAATACAGTTCGTGAAGCTGTCGAAAATACGGGGGCAACAGCGACTGTCATTTATGTGCCAGCACCATTTTGTAAAGATGCCATAATTGAAGCTATTGATGCAGGGATTAAGTTAATTGTCTGTATTACTGAGGGTATCCCTACATTGGATATGCTTAAGGTGAAAACAAAAATTAAATGAAACTGGCGTTGTAATGATTGGACCAAATTGCCCAGGTGTAATTACGCCTGATGAATGTAAAATCGGCATTATGCCGGGACACATACATAAAAAAGGCAAAGTGGGGATTGTTTCTCGTTCTGGTACTTTAACGTATGAAGCGGTAAAACAAACTACAGATGAAGGCTTTGGTCAATCGACTTGTGTGGGTATCGGGGAGATCCTATTCCAGGCTCTAGTTTTATTGATATTCTCGAAAGATTTCAACAAGATCCCAAAACAGAAGCCATTGTGATGATTGGCGAGATCGGCGGTTCTGCAGAGGAAGAAGCGGCAACCTTCATTAAAGATAATGTCACTAAACCAGTGGTTACCTATATTGCGGGTATCACTGCGCCAAAAGGCAAACGGATGGGGCATGCGGGTGCCATTATTAGTGGTGGGAAAAGGCACTGCCGCAGAAAAAATTGCAGCGCTTGAGACCGCAGGTGTGACCTGTGTAAAAAGCCTCGCTGAAATTGGTGCAGCTTTGAGAAAGGTATTAAAATAATTTTCAGAAAAATTAACCGCACTTTTAGTTTGACAAGGCGTAGATTGACTCTCTACGCCTTTATTTTTATATGCTCGCCATTATAAAGTGAGCGCAAAACTGCTATAATCAGCGCACACTTTTTAAGGAAGAAACACATGAGCCAATTTTTTTATATCCACCCTGAAAATCCACAAGCGCGCTTGATTAATCAAGCCGTAGAGATTTTACAAAAAGGCGGTGTGATTGTGTATCCGACGGATTCGGGATATGCCTTAGGCTGTATGATGGGCGATAAACATGCAATGGATCGTATTGTAGCGATTCGTAAATTGCCTGAAGGACATAATTTTACGTTGGTGTGTAGTGATTTATCGGAGCTTTCAACTTACGCAACGGTGAGCAATACTGCGTATCGTTTGATTAAAAATAATACGCCAGGGCGTTATACTTTTATTCTTACTGCAACGAAAGAATTACCGCGTCGTTTAATGACATCAAAACGTAAAACTATTGGTTTACGTGTACCAGATAATAAGATCGCTTTAGATTTACTTTCAGCCTTAGGTGAGCCGATTTTATCTTGTTCGTTAATGTTGCCAGGTGAAGAACATACTACGCAATCTGATCCTGAGGAAATTCGAGATCGTTTGGAACACCAAGTCGATTTAATTATTCATGGTGGATATTTAGGGGCAAGAGCCTACAACAGTGGTGGATTTAACGGAAGAATCGCCAGTGATTTTTGCGCGAAGGAAGTGGAAAGTACCGATCCTTTTTATTTAACTTATAGACGCTTGTGAAAGCGACCTTTCCATTATTTAAGGAAAACAATGAAACCTAGTCAAAAACAAACTCAAAGACAACCGCACTTTTTCCAAAGATTCAGCAAAGAAAAAGTGATTTTTTTCAGCTAAAAAGTGATAGACGTTCAGTGTCTCGTACTGCACGAGTAGAAACGGCAAATACGAAAAAAAGTGCGGTTAATTCTGACAACAAATTTTTTTATCTAAGCCAAAAAGCGAAACCTGTTGTAAAAAGCCTCGAATCAACCTAAAGTAGAGGGCGAAAAAAATTACAGAAAGTTTTTAGCACGTGCTGGGACAAGGCTCTCGTCGTGAAATTGAAACGATGATTGCCGCAGGCCGAGTGAGCGTAGAGGGTAAAATTGCGACTTTAGGCGATCGCATTGACGTACATTCTGGCGTGAAAGTGCGTATTGATGGTCAAATCATTAATCTTAGTCACGCACAAAAAGAAATTTGCCGCGTGTTAATGTATTACAAACCTGAGGGTGAACTTTGTACTCGTAGCGACCCAGAAGGGCGAGCCACAGTGTTTGATCGTTTGCCACGTTTAACTGGCTCTCGTTGGATTGCGGTGGGGCGTTTAGATATTAATACATCGGGTTTGTTGCTTTTTCACTACTGATGGTGAATTAGCAAATCGCTTAATGCATCCCAAGCCGTGAAGTGGAACGTGAATATTCGGTGCGAGTATTTGGTCAAGTTGATGATGCAATGTTGGCTCGTTTACGCAAAGGCGTTCAGCTTGAAGATGGCCTGCCAACTTTAAAGAAATTAAATTTACAGGTGGTGTTGGTATCAACCAATGGTATGACGTAACTTTGATGGAGGGACGTAACCGTGAGGTTCGCCGTTTGTGGGAATCCCAAAGGGATTCAAGTCAGCCGCTTGATTCGTATTCGTTACGGCAATATCAAACTGATGAAAGGTTTGCCTCGTGGTGGCTGGGAAGAAATGGATCTTGAAAACGTAAACTACTTGCGTGAACTTGTGGGATTACTAGCTGAAACTGAAACTAAATTAGATGTTACACAGCCACGTCGTCGTCCAAAATCTGGACAAATTCGTAAAGCGGTAAAACGTTATTCTGAACTTAGCAAACGTTATAAAAAATAAGGACTTTTTTATGAAAATGCAGCAACTGCGGTATATTGTTGAAATTGCTAACCATAATTTAAATGTAACTGAAGCGGCTAATGCGCTTTATACATCACAGCCTGGAATTAGTAAGCAAGTGCGGTTGCTGGAAGATGAATTAGGTCTAGAAATTTTTGAGCGTCATGGCAAGCATATAAAATCAATTACGCCAGCAGGGAAAAAAAGATTATTTCGATTGCACGCGAGTTACTTGTTAAAGCGCAAGGTATCCGTGCCGTTGCCGATGAATATACTCAGCCAAATCACGGCGTATTACGTATTGCGACGACAAATACTCAGGCACGTTATATGCTGCCAAGCGTGATTGAACGTTTTTCTAAAAAATATCCTGATGTGAGTTTGCATATTCACCAAGGTTCGCCAACACAAATTCATGATGCATTAATGTCGGGCGAAGTGGATTTGGCGATTACCACCGAAGCGCCTTATTTATTTGATGATTTGGTTCAGATTCCATGCTATTGGTGGAATCGCGCAGTGATTATTACCCCAGAACATCCGCTTGCCAAAGTGAAAGAATTGACGATTGAGGAATTAGGTAAATATCCGCTTGTGACCTACACTTTTGGTTTTACAGGTGTTTCTGATTTAGATTACGCATTTAATAGCGCAGGAATTTTGCCGAATATAGTCTTTACGGCTACTGATGCCGATATCATTAAGACTTATGTGCGCTTAGGCTTTAGGGGTGGGCATTATGGCATCTATGGCTCATACGCCATCAGATACAGATCTTGTGGCGATTGATGCGAGTCATTTGTTCCGCCCGAGTATGACGAATATTGCATTTAAACATAGCATGTTCTTACGTAATTATATGTACGATTTCATGGAATATTTTTCACCGCACTTAACTCGTAGTGTCGTGGAAAAAGCTGAACGCTTTGCGTGATAACAATTCAGTGAAAAATTATTTGAAGGTATTGAATTGGAAACTAAAATAACAATGTATAAATGAAGTGCGGTTGAAATTTAATAAGAATTTCAACCGCACTTTTTATACTAAAAATAGAACTGGAACAAGGTTCATCACACCGACTGTCGCGATGGAAAGTAATAATCTTGATGCGCCAAAAATAAAACCACGATTAGTGCCATTATCAAATTTTCACTAATAAGTTTGCCATCGCCGTGAGGGCATACACTTCAATGACGGTAAAAAAATGACGAGATAGGCATAGGCGGAAAATACGGAAAGATAACGTAAGGTGATAAACCAAGGCACGATAATTCCAATAGCCAACAGAGGGGCAACCCATGCCGCTTGTTTGATTGTTAAATTAATTTTTTTCGGGAAAAAAATAGCTTTGTAATAGTACGGTGAGTAAGCCGTTGCCAAATAACGCTATCGGCGAATGTTCAGGCATGCCAAGTTTATTGTTAAATAAAAAGGAAAAATGACAAAGAAAGAGCTCGCAATAGCAAGAGGTAAAAAGAGCATTAAATGCACCATGAGAAATTCTTTTGTAATAATTTCTTTTGATTTGTGTAAAAGCGAAATTTTACCAATGTTTGTAAGGTTTGAATTTGATAGAAAGGCTTCACCATTAAGGGCGAATAATACGGCTTCCATTGAAAAAGCAGACCCAAATGAGTAAGTCGATATGTTCATATTTAATAAATGGGATGACTAAAAAGTGGCGCAAACATGGATGACATGGAGGTCACTTTTTAGATATTTTCCTTGCAAGCGCGTTTTTTTCTTTGTATTCATCTCCCAGCCAACACAAGTAAGCAGGCTTTGGCGTTGGTTCCAAATAAGCAACTACCTAAACCAAAACAAGTGGTCGCAATAAGAAGCAATAAATAATTATCTGCTGAGAGAAAGAAAATATAAGCTATTACATCTAAAAAAACAGCCGAGCAACATCATTTTGGCTAAACCATAACGATCGCCCCAAATACCAGCAAGAATGGAAAGAGCTTGGTTTGAGAAAAAGAGCAGTGATAAGGAAAAAGGCAATTTCGCTGTTGCTCAATCCTTTACTTTGTAGATAAATCAGAAATACCGTTTGCACAGAAAAATGCAAGGGTGGAAAAGAAACGCCGAGTCAGTAAAAGTTTTTTTGTAAATTCATAGAGTCAAATGATAAAAAGAAAAGCACGCGTTGAATAACGCGCGCCATGAGTTTTATAAGTGCGGTTGAAATTGATATTAAAAATTTTACCGCACTTGAAAGATTAAAACAGATCGTGATATTTCACTAAATCTTTACGCTGAATAGCAAATACGCCTAGCCCGCCATTTTTTTAAGTTCTACCCATTCAAATGGTACATCTGGATATTGCTCAATTAAGCTCACCATGCTATTGCCCACTTCACACACTAACACGCCATTTTTCGGTTAAGTAATCTGGCGCTTGTTTTCAAAATTTGTTTGGTAATGTTTAAGCCATCATGGCCAGAACCTAAGGCTAACTCTGGTTCAAAAATGGAATTCTTCTGGCATATCGGCGAGATCTTCTTCATCCACATAAGGTGGATTGGTCACGATAAGATCGTATTTTTTTGTCCCTAAAATATTTTTCAAATAAGTTTGATTGAATCAGGGAATACTCGATGCTCTAATTGATGGCGTGAAATATTGATCTCCGCGACATTAAGTGCATCAACTGATAAATCGACAGCATCCACTTCCGCATTCGGGAAAGCATAAGCACAAGCAATGGCAATACAACCGCTGCCTGTGCATAGATCGAGAATATGATTCGGTTCTTGTGAAATTAAATCTTCAAAGCGATCTTGAATTAAAGCACTAATTGGAGAACGTGGAATAATGGTTCGTTCATCGACATAAAATTCGTGACCGCAGAACCAAGCACTATTTGTTAAATATGCCACCGGTACGCGTTGTTCGATTCGGGTTAATACAAGTTGAACTAAGGTTTCTTTTTCAGATGGGGTTAATCGACTGTTAAATAATTCGGTAGGTAAATCAATGGGTAAATGTAAGCCACTTAAAACGAGTTGCAGGCTTTCATCCCAAGGATTATCGTGCCCTTGTCCCGAAGTAAATATCAGATCGATTGAGAATGCTATACGTCCAACGCAGAAAATCTTGGATGGTTTTGTAGTTCGTTTGCAACATTATCTTCCAAGATAGTTGCAACTAATTCTTGGTTATGTGAAGTTTCCATCGCATTTCTCCATAAAAAGTGAGTAGAAAAGTTAGCATAAAATTCGGTATGAAAATTTGGCGTAGTTATACCACAGATGAGAATGTAGAACTATGATATGATACGCAAAATTTGAAATTAATGAGAAAAATGCAAGACGAATTTGATTTATTCCGTGCGGAAACCAAAGGCATTAAGCCAATGAAACAAGATACTTTTGTTGCCCTCCCGCAAAAACGTGATCAGAAAAAAATAGAGTTGAAAGAATTACGAGCGAAAAGAAGATACATTGTTCTATTTTTTTCTGATGAATATGAGCCGTTACTGAATGAGCATGATGGTGTTGTGAAATATTTACGTGATGGGGAAGATTCTCATTTATTAAAAACAACTTCGTCGTGGAGATTTTTTCCCCAGAATTGTTTTTTTAGATTTACACGGTTTAACCCGTGAACAAGCTAAGCAAGAATTAGCCGCACTTTTACTGGCTTGTGAAAATGAGCATGTTGATTGTGCCAGCATCATGACGGGCTATGGCACCTTTACATTGAAAAAAACAAATTCCACGTTGGCTAGTACAACATCCCTAAAGTTCGGGCATTACATCAAGCACCAAGAGAGTGGGGTGGCGAAGCCGCAATTTTGATTTTAGTTGATTTGTAAAAAAACGTTATAAAAAAATACCGCACTTTTTACTGCCTAGAGCAAAGTGCGGTATTTTCTTTTATGTTTTTACTTTGAACTATTGTGTCGCTTGAATTGCGGTTAAGGCAATTGTGTACACAATATCATCAACTAATGCACCACGAGATAAATCGTTCACTGGTTTTCGCATACCTTGAAGCATTGGGCCAATAGATACTAAATCTGCAGAACGTTGTACTGCTTTGTAAGTGGTGTTACCGGTATTTAAGTCAGGGAATACGAATACCGTTGCTTTACCTGCTACTGGTGAATTTGGTGCTTTAGAGCGAGCCACGTCTTCCATTACAGCTGCATCGTATTGTAATGGGCCGTCGATTAATAAATCAGGGCGTTTTTCTTTCGCAATACGAGTTGCTTCTTTCACTTTTTCTACATCAGCACCGCTACCAGATGTACCCGTTGAGTAAGAAATCATCGCGACTTTTGGATCAATACCAAATGCTTTTCGCAGAATCTGCAGATTGAATTGCGATTTCAGCAAGTTGTTCTGCTGTTGGATCTGGGTTTACCGCACAGTCACCATAAACAAGCACTTGATCTGGTAATAACATAAAGAAGATAGAAGAAACAATAGAACTACCTGGTGCAGTTTTTGATGATTTGCATTGGTGGGCGAATGGTGTTTGCAGTCGTGTGAACGGCTCCAGATACTAAACCATCCACCTCATTTGCTTCTAACATCATGGTTCCAAGCACGACGGTGTCTTCTAGTTGTTCACGTGCAGCGGTTTCAGTCATACCTTTTGCTTTACGTAATTCAACTAAACGAGCAACATAGTTTTCACGAACATCTGCTGGGTTAATGATTGTAATGCCTTTACCTAATTTAACACCTTGTGCTTCAGCTACACGTTGAACAGATGCTGGATCTGCTAAAAGCACACATTCCGCAATGCCACGTTCTGCACAAAGTACGGCTGCTTTGATTGTACGAGGTTCATCACCTTCAGGAAGAACAATACGTTTTTTCGCAGCACGAGCAAGTTCAGTCAATTGGAAACGGAATGCTGGTGGGGATAAACGACGTAAACGAGTAGAATCTGCAACTAAGTTATTGATAAAGTCAGCATTAAAGTGCTGGCTAGTGTATTGTTTGATGTTTTTCGATACGCTCTTTATCATCAACAGGGCACTTCAAGATTAAAGTTTTGTAAATTTAATGCTGTTTGCCAGGTGTTACCTTCAATACGGAAGATTGGCAATTTTGCTTTTTCAAAAGCTGGTTGGCAAAGTTTATTGATTTGAGCATCAATTTTGTAACCGCCAGTTAATAAGAGACCGCCGATTTCAATACTATTTGACGCTGCGAGAGCGGCTGCCACAAGTACATCTGGACGATCCGCTGAGGCGACTAATAAGCTACCTGCACGGAAATGCTCAACCATATTTGGTAAACTTCTTGCGCAGAAAGTGATACCACGGATACGACGGTTAATATCTCCTTCAGTGATAATTGATGCACCTAAGTATTTCACTAAATCGATCGCACGTGTTGCGATTAAATCTGCTGACCAAGGCACACAAGCTAATAATTTGATTGAGCTATTTGCAAATAATTTGCTCACTTCTGCTTCACATGCATGGCTGTGTTGGAATGAATCAAAGATTTCAGCAAGATCAGGGCGTGTACGGCCAGATTCATCAACGGGTGCATTAAATTTGTTTACAACTACACCTAAAAGATTTGGATTGTTTTTACCACCAAATAAAGAGGCTGCTGCTTCTACACGATCTTTTAATTCAGTTGGGGTTTCAGTTGCAGGTGCTGCAACTAATACGATTTCTGCATCTAATGCTTGTGCAATTTCATAGTTGATGCTATTTGCGTAACCGTGTTTTCTTGTTGGAATTAAGCCTTCAACCACAACGATATCGTTGTTTTTAGTTAATTGTTGGTGATTTGCCACAATTTTTTCTAACAACACATCAGACTGATTTTGCCCAATCAATGATTCCGCAACGCTTAACATAAACGGTTCAGAAGTTTCAAGGGTTAGTGCTGGTGCGAATGATAGAGGTTGTACGATCAAGTTTATCTTCACCTGTGCTTGGTTGAGAAACAGGTTTCATAAAACCAACTTTTGCGCCTTTTTTTGTTCAAGAGAATGGATTAATCCCAGACTAATGCTAGTTAAACCCACGCCTGTGCTTACAGGGATAAGGATAATCGTGCGAGACATAGTTAAACCTTAATGTGTATATGTTATAAATAAAAAAACTGCCGAAAAAAATTCGGCAGCTTTGTTGTTAAATTAGAAACAAAGTTTTGCGGTATCTTGTGCGATAACTAATTCTTCGTTAGTTGGAAGAACAATCGCTTTAAATGCTGAATCATCAGTGGTGATTACGCCATCTTTACCGAAAGCGTGCCGCAAGATTGCGTTCGTTATCCACTTTAATACCAAATAATTTTCAAGTGATTTAATGCTAATTCACGAACGTGTGCTGAGTTCTCACCAATACCACCCGTGAAAGCAATCGCATCTAAGTGATCATCACCTAATACAGCCATATAAGCACCGATATATTTCGCTAAACGATAGCTGTATACATCTAAAGCGCGTTTTGCTTCTGGTTTAGATGCGTCATCGTAGTTATCTTCAGCATAACGGCAGTCGCTTGTTACTTCAGTTAAACCTAAAAGACCAGATTTTTTTCACTAAAGTCTCTTCGATTTGTTCCATAGACATACCTAAAGTTTTTGTATAGGTAGAATACGATTGCAGGGTCGATATCACCACAACGAGTGCCCATGACTAAACCTTCTAACGGAGTTAAGCCCATTGATGTATCGATACATTTACCGTTACGCACAACAGAAACAGAACCACCATTACCTAAGTGACAAATAATCGTATTGACTTGGTCTGCAGGTTTACCTACATATTCAGCGACTTCACGAGAAACGAAGTAGTGGCTAGTACCGTGTGCACCGTAGCGACGAACGCCATGTTCTTTATATAAAGAGTATGGAAGAGCATAAAGGTATGCTTCTTCAGGCATGGTTTGGTGGAATGCTGTATCAAAAACTACTACGTTTTTATCTTTTAAGTGCGGGAATGCGTTGAATGCTTCGCGAATACCGATTAAGTGCGCTGGATTGTGAAGTGGCGCAAATTGCGCAGCATCTTCAATACCTTTAACGACTTCATCAGTTACGATAACAGATTGAGTGTATTTTTCACCACCATGTACGATACGGTGACCAATTGCCGCGATAGAGTTTTTAAGCTCATCTGTCATGATATTAGACGCGATAAAGTTAAGCGCTTCAGTATGAGCTGCGCCTGCGCCTAAATCTGCGTTACCTTTCTCACCATTGAGTTTCCATTTGATACGAGCTTCTGGTAAGAAAAATGCTTCCGCTAAGCCGGATAATTTTTCTTCACCTGTTGCAGGATCAAGAATTGCAAATTTTAGTGAAGAACTACCACAGTTAAGGATAAGAACAAGTTTTGACATGGGAACCCTATATTTTGATTAAAGTTAATGAAATCCACCTTGTAGATGGACTGAAAAAAATCTGGCATAGGATACACCTTTTTGATAAACAAAATAAATTCATCCCAGCATAAAAAGACAACGATTTATGGAACTTTTTGAAAAATTAAACTTTTTCAGTAAGGTGACAATTTCAGGCAAACTGGGGGTATGATAAGTGCGGTTGTTTTTTTAAAGGTGTTTTTTTATGGCATTTTTTTCCATTTTAAAACAGGGACAAATTTATCTTAATACTTGGCCACAGGAGGCTAAAGTTAGGGATTATTTTTCCCAGAAAACCGCATTATGAAAGCCACGAGTTTTGCACAAAAATTCATGCCCTTTGTTGCTGTATTTGCAGTGGTGTGGCAACAGATTTATGCAAAAAAATGATTTGATGGCCTTTTTCTATTGCAATTTTTGACCGCACTTTTTTTGCTTTGCTTATTCCTTTTCAAGGTCTTTATTGGCTTGGTAAGCGTGCGAAATTCGCCATTAGAAAAATCAAAGTGCGGTATGGTTTTATGATATTTGCGAACGCTTAAAACAACTACATGAACCCTTGCCTTTTGTGCAAGATCAACCGACATACCAACATTTAGCAGAAGTCTTAAAGAAAGCTCAAAGCAAATTTGAACGTGCTTTTTGGCAGGAAATTTAGTTTACGCAAACGTTTTCTTTTTGGCTTTATTTTTGTAGAATACCTCGGTCGTTTTAAACGGCCGTTTTTCATTGAGAGATTTTTTAATGATCGATTACATTATTATTGGCATTATCGCTTTTTCCATTCTTGTCAGTTTATTACGCGGTTTTTGTACGCGAAGTGCTTTCACTCGGTAGCTGGGTTGTGGCATTTATTGTAGCAAGCCAGTTCTATCCTTATCTTGCAGCTTATCTTACGCAAATTGAATCAATGTATATTCGTAATGGAACCGCAATCGGGATTTTATTTGTACTGACTTTAATCGTGGGCGCTATAGTTAAATTATGTGATTAGTCAATTAGTAGATAAGACGGGTTTAAGTGGCACAGATCGTGTGTTAGGTGCGATTTTTGGTTTAGTGCGCGGTGCACTGATTGTCGCTGCGTTATTATTTTTTTCATGGATACCTTCACCAATTTTGAACAAACTGATTGGTGGAAAGAATCTCAATTAATACCGCACTTTGGTTTTTATTATTGAATGGTTCTTTCAACAACTTCAGGCTAGTTCAAGTTTTTTAAATCCAACGCTTAATCAATAAGGAACACAAAAATGTGTGGTATTGTCGGTATTGTTAGCCAAAGTCCGGTTAATGAATCTATTTATGCAGCATTAACTCTTTTGCAACATCGTGGGCAAGATGCTGCTGGAATCGTGACGGTTGACGATGAAAATCGTTTCCGCTTACGTAAAGCTAATGGTTTAGTGAGCGATGTGTTTCATCAAGAGCATATGCTACGATTGCAAGGAAATGCTGGGTTAGGGGCATGTTCGCTATCCTACAGCGGGGAGTTCTAGCGTCTCAGAGGCGCAGCCTTTTTATGTGAATTCTCCCTATGGTGTCACTTTGGTGCATAACGGCAATTTAACCAACTCAGTGGAGTTAAAAGAAAAAGTCTTTAAAACAGCTCGCCGCCATGTAAACACTAATTCAGATTCCGAACTTCTTCTTAATATTTTCGCTAAACATCTCGATTACATTTCTAAAGATCATCTCGACCCACAAGATATTTTCTATGCCGTTCGTAAAACTCATAACGATGTTCGTGGTGCCTATGCTTGTTTAGCGATGATTATTGGGCATGGCATGGTTGCGTTTTCGTGATCCTTTTGGTATTCGTCCTTTGGTGTTGGGTAAACGCGAAGAAAAATGGCAAAACTGAGTATATGTTTGCCTCTGAAACAGTCGCTTTAGATATTGTGGGTTTTGACTTTGTTCGCGATATTGCCCCTGGAGAAGCCGTTTATGTGACGTTTGATGGCGAGCTTTTATTCGCAGCAATGCGCTGAAAGTGCAGTGCTAAATCCTTGTATTTTTTTGAGTATGTTTATTTTGCACGCCCAGATTCAACGATTGATGGCGTCTCTGTTTATGCTGCACGTGTTCACATGGGCGAAAAACTCGGACAAAAAAATTGCAAAAGAATGGGCGGATGAAATTGATAATATTGATGTGGTGATTCCCGTTCCTGAAACCTCCACAGATATTGCGTTACAAATTGCCCGCGTACTAGGGAAACCTTACCGCCAAGGATTTGTGAAAAAAATCGCTATGTTGGTCGTACGTTTATTATGCCAGGACAAGCACAGCGTATTAGTTCTGTTCGTCGTAAATTGAATACCATTAAAGCTGAATTTAAAGATAAAAACGTCTTATTGGTGGACGATTCTATCGTTCGCGGTACAACCTCTGAGCAAATTGTTGAAATGGCTCGCTCAGCTGGCGCGAAGAAAATTTACTTCGCCTCTGCTGCTCCAGAAATTCGTTATCCGAATGTATATGGTATTGATATGCCGAGTCGTGATGAACTGATTGCTTACGGTCGAAATGTTGATGAAATTGCGCATTTGATTGGCGTAGATAAACTAATTTTCCAAGATCTGACCGCACTTACCGAATCTGTTCAATTAGAAAATCCGTCTATTCGAGGGTTTGATTGTTCAGTGTTCACAGGCGAATATATTACAGGTGACATCACGCCAGAATATTTGGACAAAATCGCAAGTCAACGGAACGATAGTGCAAAGAAAAAAACGTGAAAAAAACAAGCATCTAATCTTGAAATTTATAATGAACAATAAATGGCGATAAGGCGAGATATTTAGTCCGATAAAAAAATCACTGCATTAAAAAGTGCGGTGATTTTTTTATTTGTTTTTTAGGATATCTTTCTAGATAGTTTTCGCAATCAGAATATTGAAATTGGAATCCCAGCGTTGAGTAATTTTTTTCAGGCACAACATTTTGGCTTTCTAGTAATAGATTCGCTCGTTCTCCAAGAATGAAATGTAATATCCATTTTGGAATGGTTGCAAAAGGCAGGACGTTTTAATACTCGAGCCAAAGTGCGGTTAAATTTATGCTGTTTTATGGGATTAGGGGCGGTGAAGTTAAATGAGCCTTGGCATTCTGAATGATCGAGTAAAAATAAAATGCCATTTGACCATATCTTTCAAAAGCAATCCAGGGAAAATATTGCTCTCCATTGCCCAGTTTGCCGCCAAGTCCCCATTTGTATAAAGGCAACATTTGAGCAAGGGCGCCTCCTTTCTTAGAAAAAGACCATGCCTGTTCGAATCAAACAAACCCTCGCATTAGCTTGTTGCGCAATATCTTCCCAATCTTGGCATAATTGTGCGGTGAAGGTTTTTGCTGTTTTGCTTGTTTCGGTAATTTTTTGTTCGTCTTGATCGCCGTAAATTCCAGTCGCTGAACCTGAAATAAAAAAATAGGGATATTGCTGATATTGATTAATGAATTCAACCAGTTGAGTGGTAAGGTTTAAACGACTTTTCTCGTAAAATAGATTTTTGCTTTGTCGTCCAAGCTTTATGAAAAAAATCGGCTCGCCAGCAAGATTGATGATGGCATCAAACTGTTCTTGTAAATCGAGTTCTGAAAGTGCGGTAATAAATTTGATATTTTTTTGCTTTGAGATAGTGTGCGGAGTACTTAAGCGCGTTAAGATCGTCACTTGTTCATTGCGTAAGCAGAGTTGTTCTACAAGTGCTTTGCCGATAAGTCCCGTACCCCCAGTTAATAAAATGTTCATTACAACGCGTTTTCAAATAAACGTTGAACATTTTTGAGTAAATCGACAATTTTTGTGCCACGTGTTGGTGTGATAAAAATTGTGTCATCGCCTGCGATAGTACCTAAGATGCCTTCTGATTTTTCCAATTGAATCGAGCAAGCGAGCGATGAGTTGTGCCGCACCCTGGAGAAGTCTTAATGACAATTAACATATCATTGTAATCAACGTCTAATACAAGATTTTTTAATGGACTACTGGTATTAGGAACACTCAATTCACCCTGGTAAACAATAGACCATTTCCATTTTGGTATTGCAGGGTGCGAACAGCCCCAAATTTGGTGAGCATTCTGGATATTTTTTTGATTGATTAATGCCTGTAAAAGCCTTGTTTTTTTAAGGCATCGACAATCTCACTTTGAGATCCAAAGCGTTCTTGATTGAGTAATTCTTTAAAAGCGCGAGTTAAATTGTCAGTCATCTTTATTTTTTTCAATAGTCAAAAACTTTGCATAAGAATTGCATAAAAAAATTCATTTTCATCAACTTGAATGTGAATAAAAGCAAAAAGAGAAGAAAAAAATTACCTCAGAAATGTGAACTGAGATCATAGAATGATATTTCTCTGTTTGTAATTGTGAGATGAAAATTTTAAAAATCAGGTCATCTTAAATTAACTAACACATAAGGAGTATTTATGAAAGTTGCAGTATTAGGCGCCGCAGGCGGTATTGGTCAAGCATTAGCGTTATTACTAAAACTTCAGTTGCCTGCTGGTTCAGATTTAGCATTATATGATATTGCCCCTGTTACCCCAGGCGTTGCAGTGGATGTGAGCCATATTCCAACCGCAGTGAATGTGAAAGGTTTTTCTGGTGAAGATCCAACGCCAGCACTTGAAGGTGCGGATGTTGTATTAATTTCTGCTGGTGTTGCACGTAAACCTGGTATGGATCGGTCTGATTTATTCAATATTAATGCAGGCATTGTTCGTGGTTTAATTGAAAAAGTCGCGGTTACTTGCCCGAAAGCTTGTGTTGGTATCATCACTAACCCAGTAAATACTACTGTTGCGATTGCGGCAGAAGTATTGAAAAAAGCAGGCGTTTACGACAAACGTAAATTATTTGGTGTGACAACTTTAGACGTGTTACGTTCTGAAACTTTTGTGGCTGAATTAAAAGGTTTAAATGTTTCTCGTACGAGCGTTCCTGTTATTGGTGGTCACTCAGGTGTGACTATTCTTCCATTACTTTCTCAAGTTCAATATGCTAAATGGAATGAAGATGAAATCGAACCATTAACAAAACGTATCCAAAATGCAGGTACAGAAGTGGTCAATGCAAAAGCGGGTGGTGGTTCTGCAACGCTTTCAATGGCGCAAGCTGCAGCACGTTTTGCTCGTTCTTTAGTGAAAGGATTGAGTGGCGAGACAGTTGTTGAATGTACTTATGTTGAAGGTGATGGTAAATATGCTCGTTTCTTCTCTCAACCAGTTCGTTTAGGCAAAGAAGGTGTAGAAGAAATTTTACCAATTGGCCTATTGAGCAATTTTGAACAACAAGCCTTAGAAAATATGTTGCCGACTTTACGTGCTGATATTGAATTAGGTGAAAAAAATTTATTAATGGTTAATCATTAAAAAAATAAGGGAGCATTAGCTCCCTTTTTTTATGTTTTCGATAAAAAAAGCCACCAAATGGTGGCTTTTGTTTGTATCTTTATTATTTCTGACGCATTGCAGGGAATAAGATGACATCACGAATTGATGGTGCATTTGCATAAAGCATCGCTAAACGGTCGATACCTAAACCTTCACCAGCTGTTGGTGGTAAGCCGTGTTCTAGCGCAACAACAAAGTCTTCATCTTTAAACATTGCTTCATCATCGCCCGCTTCTTTCGCAGCCACTTGTGCATCAAAACGTTCATTTTGATCTTCCGCGTCATTTAATTCTGAGAAACCATTACCGATTTCACGACCACCGATAAAGAGCTCAAAACGATCTGTTACATCAGGATTTTCATCATTACGACGTGCAAGTGGCGAAATTTCCGCAGGGTGAGCCATTAAGAAGGTTGGTTGAATTAAGTGATGTTCAGCTACTTCTTCAAAAATTGCATTTACAATGCCGCCTAAACCCCAAGATTTTTGTACTTCAATACCTAAGCGTTCAGCCGTGGCTTTTGCACGATCAAAGTCATATAAATCTTCTTTTACGATACCTTTGTCTGCACCATATTTAATCGTTGCATCGTGTAACGTAATACGTTCGAATGGTTTACCAAAATCAAATTCGTATTCGCCGTATTTCACAATAGTAGTACCAAGAATATCAATCGCTAATTTACGAAGAAGTTCTTCGGTGTTATCCATTAAATCATGGTAGTCCGCATACGCTTGGTAGTATTCAAGCATGGTAAATTCTGGATTATGACGAACAGAAACCCCTTCATTACGGAAGTTACGGTTTAATTCAAATACTCGTTCAAATCCACCCAACGACTAAGCGTTTTTAAATAAAGTTCAGGTGCGATACGTAAATACATATCCACATCTAATGCATTGTGATGGGTCACGAAAGGACGCGCAGATGCACCGCCTGGAATCACTTGTAACATTGGCGTTTCCACTTCCATAAAGCCTTTAGAAATGAAATATTCACGAATACCCGCGACAACTTTAGAACGAATAATAAAAAGTGCGGCGAGATTCTTCGTTAGAAATTAAATCTAAATAACGTTGGCGATAGCGAACTTCTTGGTCGGTTAAACCATGGAATTTATCTGGTAATGGGCGAAGTGCTTTTAGTTAAAAAGTTGAACTTCAGTGGTTTTCACTGTGAGTTCATCGGTTTTTTTGTTTTTAAATAGAGTGCCTTTAACGCCAACGATGTCCCCTAAATCCCAAGTACCAACGTCATCTTTATAAACGCCTTCAGGCAAATTATCGCGTGCAACATAAAGCTGGATTTTTACCGCTCATATCTTGAATGGTGATAAACGTCGCCTTTACCCATTGCACGGCGAGTCATAATACGGCCAGCAACTTGTACTTCAACGCCTTTCTCTTTTAAGATTTCACCGTCTTCTGCATCATATTGATTGTGCAAATCTTGTGCGAGCGCATCACGACGAAATTTATTTGGAAATGCATTACCTTTTGCACGTAATGCGGCTAATTTTTCACGACGAACGAGCATTTCGCCATTGAGATCTAATTCTTTAACTTCTTGTTCTGACATGTTGTTTACCTTTAATTTTAACTTTAAAAATACCTTCAAAAATAACCGCCCTTTTGGGTTATTTCTTATGATGGGATAAGTAACGCGTCTTTACTTATCCAGCAAATTATGCTTAAAGCCCAGCTTTTAAACTCGCTTCAATAAATCGATCTAAATCACCGTCTAATACGGCTTGCGTATTACGGTTTTCCACGCCAGTACGCAAATCTTTAATGCGTGAATCGTCTAATACGTAAGAGCGAATTTGGCTTTCCCCAACCAATGTCGGATTTATTATCTTCCATTGCTTGCTTTATCCGCATTTTTTTCTTTTGTAATTCAAGCTCATACAATTTCGCTTTTTAATTGTTTCATCGCTTGATCTTTGTTCTTGTGCTGTGAACGGTCGTTTTGACATTGCACAACAATGCCACTTGGCATATGGGTAATTCGCACCGCACTTTCAGTTTTGTTTACGTGCTGACCACCAGCCCCCTGATGCTCGATAAACATCAATACGTAAATCAGCAGGATTGATTTCAATATCAATATCATCATCAATTTCAGGGTAGACAAATGCTGCGCTGAATGATGTATGACGACGGTTATTGAGTCAAATGGACTTTTACGCACTAAAGCGATGAATACCCCGTTTCTGTTCGTAACCAACCAAAGGCATATTCACCGCTCACTTTAATCGTTGCCGATTTCAACCCTGCTACATCACCGTCAGATACTTCCATCAGTTCTGTTTTAAAACCTTTGCTTTCAGCCCAACGGAGATACATACGAGCAACATTTCTGTCCAATCTTGAGCTTCCGTACCGCCAGAACCTGCTTGTAAGTCCACATAGCAATCGCAAGCATCATGTTCGCCACTAAACATTCGACGGAACTCTAATTTTTTTCGAGTTGTTGTTCGAGTTCATCTAATTCAGCTACTGCTTCATTGAAAGGTGTCTTCGTCTTCTGCTTCGATGGCAAGTTCTAACAACCCATCAACATCTTCTAAGCCTTGTTCTAAATTTTTGATGGTATTTACAACTTGTTCTAAAGAAACGCGTTCTTTACCAAGCGCTTGGGCTTTATCTGGATCATTCCAAACATCTGGCTGTTCTAATTCGGCATTGACTTCTTCTAAACGCTCAACTTTGGCATCGAAGTCAAAGATACCCCCGAAGCACCGAAGTGCGGTCGGATAAGTCGGTGATTTTTATTTTTTTACAGGATTGATTTCAAACATAATAAATTCACTGTGTGATAAAGTGTGGAATTATATGCTATTTTCTGATTTTTTTGGATAGTTTGACCTTGCAGAAATTAGCAATCTCTCTATAATTTCAGACTTTTCTTACTCAAGCTAATTTAGGAACAAAAAAATGAAGAAAAATTTTTACCGCACTTTTGTGCGTGGCTGCAGCTAATGCAATGGCAAACGATGCCACGATTAAAAAGCAAATTACAGTCTCTTGGTGCATCAAATATTGATGTGAAATCCTCGCCAATTTCAGGCATCAAAACAGCAGTAACAGATCAAGGCGTACTTTATGTGACGGAAGATGGAAAATATGCTTTCCAAGGTAAACTTTACGAGCTCACAAATAATGGTCCTGTTGATGTAGCGGGTAAAATTTTTAGTGGATAAACTTAATTCTTATAAAAATGAGATGATTGTTTATCCCGCTAAAAATGAAAAAGCATGTTGTGACGGTATTTATGGATATTACTTGCCATTATTGCCATTTATTACATCAGCAATTAAAAGAATATAATGATCTTGGTATTACCGTGCGTTATTTAGCTTTCCCTCGTGCGGGCATGAATAACCAAACGGCAAAACAAATGGAAGCAATTTGGACGGCTAAAAGATCCTGTTTTTGCTTTAAATGAAGCTGAAAAAGGCAATTTACCGAAAGAAGTTAAAACCCCAAATGTTGTGAAAAAAACATTATGAATTAGGGCGCACAATTTGGCGTAAATGGCACACCAAGTATTGTTACCTCAACTGGTGAGCTTATTGGCGGTTATTTAAAACCAGCTGATTTATTGAGCGCACTTGAAGAAACAACAAAATAATTTTAGCGATATTCATATTTATAAGGGCATATCTTATATGCCCTTTGAATGTGATAAATTAAAATCAAAATACACCGTGAAAAAAACTTATCAAACGCCGTGAAATTCCAATTGGAAATTCTGTTTTCAAACCATCCCGTTTATTAGATCGTCTTTATCGCGCACGCCATATTCAAAACACCGAAGAATTAGACCGCACTTTAAAATCAATGCTGAATCCAAATCAGCTATATGGTATTGAGCAAGCGGTAAATTTATTAGTGGAAGCTTACCAACAACAGCAAAAAATAGTGATTGTTGGGGATTTTGATGCTGATGGTGCAACTAGTACAGCATTGAGTGTGCTGGCTTTAAAACAACTTGGTTTTTCGGATGTAGATTACCTTGTACCAAATCGATTTGAACAAGGTTATGGTTTGAGTATTCCTGTGGCTGAAATGGCGATTGAAAAGGGCGTTCAGCTATTAATGACGGTGGATAACGGCGTTTCATCTTTTGAAGGCGTTGCATTTTTGAAAGAGAAAGGTGTTCGTGTTTTAGTGACGGATCATCATTTACCACCGGAAACTTTGCCGCCAGCTGATGCTATTGTTAACCCTAATTTAAGTCAGTGTGGTTTTCCTTCAAAATCCTTAGCGGGCGTTGGTGTTGCGTTTTATTTGATGTTAGCCGTACGAGCAAAATTTCGTGAACTCGGGTATTTTTACTGCAGAAACACAACCTAATTTTACTGACTTGCTCGATCTAGTGGCATTGGGTACTGTCGCGGATGTGGTGCCTTTAGATCAAAAATAATCGTATCCTTGCTTATCAAGGCTTAATGCGGATTCGTGCACGGCGTTGCCGTCCAGGTATTGTTGCATTAGCAGAAGTGGCTAACCGTAATATTGAACAGTTTACTTCAAGTGATCTCGGTTTTTGTATCGGACCTCGTTTAAATGCAGCGGGGCGCTTAGACAATATGTCGATTGGGGTAGAGCTTTTACTGGCGGACGATATGCTAAAAGCCAGAGAATTGGCTTTAGAGCTTGATCAACTCAACCAAACGCGTAAAGAAATTGAAGCAGGCATGAAGCTTTGAGGCGCTAGAAATTTGCCAAAATCTCACCGCACTTTTTAAAGAGTTACCTTCGGGGATTACACTTTTATCAACCCAGATTGGCATCAAGGTGTGTTGGGGCATTGTGTCATCTCGGATTAAGGAGCAATATCACCGTCCAGTCATTGCTTTTGCGAAAGATGGTGAGGGAGTTTTGAAAGGTTCCGCGCGTTCTATTGAAGGCTTACATATGCGTGATGTTTTGGAGCGTATTCATTTGCAACATCCTAATATGATTTTAAAATTTGGTGGCCATGCGATGGCTGCAGGATTAAGCCTCCGAGAAGAACACTTTGACGATTTCCAACATATTTTTTTAATCAAACCGTTGCTGATTGGCTTGATGAAGAACATTTACAAAGGTGTAATCTGGACCGATGGAGAATTAAATTCAAATGAATTTAATCTTGAAACGGCGGAATTGATAAAATCAGCAGGCCCTTGGGGACAAGCTTTTCCCAGAGCCTTGTTTTGATGGTGAATTCAAAATTTTAGATCAGCGTGCAATTGGACAAAATCAAAAACCATCTCAAAATGTTAGTGGAGCCAAAACAAGGTGGGCCTTTATTAGACGCGGTTGCGTTTAATATTGACACAAGATTGTATCCTGATCTTTCAATTAAACAGGCAAGATTTGCATATAAATTGGATGTTAATGAGTTTCGTGGTAACCGAAATGTACAGCTTTTAGTAGAATATATTGAAGCGATTGATGAGTAATGTTTTGAAATTTTATGGATTATTCGTATTAGGTTTATTTGGGTTTACATCATCGGTTCTAGCTGAAGTAAATCAAAAAGAATTTTCTACTCAAAAATCCACCGCACTTACCATCTTCTGATGTCATGCATTTTTGAAGATGGGCGGGATTATTTTTTTCTTATCAAGAGCCTATTGAACAAGCGCCTAGAGCGGATAAAAAAATACGTATTCAATTCTTTTTTTGATTACGATTGCCGCGTATGTTCGTCAGCGCAAGATATTTTAGAGCTTTATAGTCAAATGCGTACAAATAAAATTGCGTTGGAGCAATATCCTATTGCAACTGCGGATAGTCAGTTTAGCGCACGCATTTTTTATACCTTGCAAGCGCTAAGTGCGGGTGAATTATCTAATGTTTTATTATTTGAAACTTCAGAAAAAAATCCCGTTATGCAGAGTTGTCTGCGACAAATAAAATTCAACAATGGGCGGAAGAACAAGGGCTAGATAAGCAGTTATTTATTCAGGCTGAAAATTCAGAAAGAGTAAAAGAACAAATTCAAGATGCGATTGAATTGACGGAAGAATATGGTGTTTTTACCTATCCTTACGTTGTCATTGGTGGGAAAATATGTACTCACGGCGAGTACGCTTTATAACGATGATTATAGCGTGGCAGTGTTAGATTTTTTTGGTAAATAAAATAGAACAGGAACAAAAAGTGATGAAAATCGGAATTGTTGGCGCAATGGCGCAAGAAGTAGAAATTTTTAAAAAAATTTAATGGCAGAGAGAACTGAAACTCGAGTAGCAAGTGCGGTAATTTTTGAAGGCAAAATTAATGGTAAAAGATGTTGCATTATTGCAATCAGGTATTGGCAAAAGTGGCTGCGGCATTGGCACTACGGCATTGTTGCAATTAGCCAAGCCAGATTTTGTGATCAATACTGGTTCTGCAGGGTGGGGTAGCAAAAGGCTTGAAAAGTGGGGGATATTGTGATTTCTGATGAAACACGCTATCACGATGCGGATGTGACAGCTTTTGGCTATGAAAAAGGGCAGTTGCCCGCTAATCCCTGCAGCATTTTTATCCGACAAAAAATTGGCTGACCTCGCTCAAGAAATTGCAGAAAAGCAAGGACAATCAGTAAAACGTGGTTTAATTTGCTCTGGTGATAGTTTTTATTAATAGTGAAGACAAAATTGCACAAATAAAAGCAGACTTCCCGAATGTAACGGGAGTTGAAATGGAAGCCACAGCGATTGCACAAGTTTGCTATGCTTTTAATGTGCCTTTTGTAGTGGTTCGAGCAATTTCTGATGGAGGAGATGGTGAAGCAAGTATGTCTTTTGAAGAGTTCTTACCGTTGGCTGCAAAACAGTCTTCGGCATTAGTATTAGAGATGCTGATAGACTGTAGTAATAATCTTTTGATCAGATAATAAATTTCTACAAATTGAAATTATAAATATTATTTAAAAAGGCATAGCTTTATTAGCTATGCCTTTTTTATATGAGCCCAATTAGAATTTATAGTTCAAACTCAGAATATAAGTTCTTCCACGTGCAAAGTTATAAAGTACAGATTTATCTTTTTCCTCCATCTTCACAAGTATTATTTTTACTACAAATTGAATCATTTAAGCTTGAATAATAGCGCTGTGAAGCAGCATCATTGCCTGAGTCTAAAGGATCAACATAACGTTTATCTAGTAGGTTTTTGTACTTCAGCTTTGATAATTAAATCTTTAACAGGTTCATAACTTACATGCAAATCTAAAATAATCGGTTGTTTATTAATTTCCTCTGTTTTCTTGATTGCATAATAAGTTCGTTCATGGCTCGTATTTAATTCAAATTGAGAACCGTTAATATAATCTTCTTGAATGGTTGCTCGTTTACTTTTCCCATAGTAACGTGCTGCGATACCAAGAGTTAATTTTTGATCAAACCAGCGAGATCCAAGTTCTAATCTTCCATAATCTTTAGGTAACATTGAGATACGAGATAGACCATAACCTTGTTTCAGAATATCATCTTTTGATGCGTTGTTAGGACGTGGGCTTGCGTCTGCATAATTGGTTGGTTGATTTGTTCGTTGGTATGCATAAGACAGATTTGCAAAGAAACGTCCCATGTCATAATTTACTTCTAATTCAACACCGCTCTTTTTCACAATTGGCTTATAATTTTGATGAGCAATGGTAAATCTAAATCCATTCTCAGAAGCCCAGTCAGGAACAATGCCATCTCTCCACCATACACCATATACATTATGAATATAATTTTTGATAAAACTACGATAGCCCACTAATTTTTAAAACCTAATACATCTTCTTTAGTGAAAACGCCTTTTTTTATAGGTATTAAAACCCAAGTTGATAAGTTTCAGCTCGCTCAGGTTTTTCAATGCCGTATTCACCCCACATCAGACACTTGAGAAAAAAACATCTCTTGAATATTCGGCATTCTGTGTGTTCGTGAATAAGTAAAAAAATGGCATAAAAATAATCACTCAGTTCTGCACTTAATGTAGCAGAATGATTGAATGCTTTTTTATGACCTGATTTATGCAAAAATCGGTTCATTAATTTGTGTTGGTGTATTTTCGTAACCTACATACTCACCGTTAAATGCATAATGCGTAAAATTGACACTATAGTCTAAATGGTAAATTCCTTTAGAAAGTGCGGTATCAAAATACACTGTTTTTAAATTTTCTGCTTTACCTGAAGGTTGTAAGATCACTGAACGTTGTGGCAGTAAACTTTACGGCTGCCTTTAAATCGTCCTAAATTACTGTAGTTACCTTGATCATGTGATGCATCATTATAAAACAAACTTAATTCTTCTGGAAAACGGTTTTTTTACTGTATTCATTAGTAAAATAGTTAAAACCCTAATGTGGTTTTTAAATCGATTTCTTTTTGGCAATAAGAAAGGTATAGCTGTTATTTAATATCAATGATATTTGCCACATTTTTTGTGATAAGTTTATCTGCAACTTGCCAACCAGCAAAAAGCCACCCTTAGGATAAATGGTTTTTACCCAAGTTATGTGCTACCATTAGATTAAGATCAAGATAGCTGATTATTATTAAAATTATAATTTGACTTGGTAATTACGATTTTCAATTTTTGCGAGAACCAATTTTTATTATCCAAGTGTACGTAGTTTGAGCACCTAAGGTATGGTGATCATCTCCCATATTCAAATTTTAATAAATGGCTACGTGAACGAGATTGCAAACTGCCTGGTTCAATAGGAGCGACACTATATTGATCTTTATTACGTTCAAATGATTTGTCAGTTTTTCAATTCCATCATCACCTTTTTTTGGAGTTCTTCAATATCTTCGAGGTTTGTATGCCATGCTTTCTAATTGTTGTAGAATATTTTTCTTCTAGCTTGATTTTTTTATAAATATTTGTTTTACACTGGTCTCGGTTTCTACGAGGGATCATATATGTTGGATCTTCTTTCACATAATGAGTAATCTTCTTTTAATTTGAATCGAGTCCATACTGGTGTTCTTGTTTCGTCCTGTTAAATCATTAGAGTTTGTCGTTTTTTTGTCTGTACTTTCCATGAAATGTTGGATTGGGTGCATTGCAAGACCAATGGTTTTTGTTTTAAATCAGGTGTCCACTGTCCAGCTGAGATTTAAAACATAACCTGCATTGTGGAAAATAGGCTTCTTTTTCTTTAGCAAGAATATCTTGTCCCAAGCGAAGACTAATCGTTCTCCTCCACCGATACGATAATCTTGAGATACCTCACGTTGACTGTAACCATATACCACACCAACATAACCACCATTATCAAGCCATTTTTCTGCCTGCAGCCATTGTCATAAAATTCGATTTAGTTGCATTGCTCCCCGTCATTCCTTTTTACGATGAGCCCAAAATGGTTTGTCATCAGTAATAACATCATTAACACCTAATGTTCTAAAATTAGCACTACCAGACAAGGTATTTATGCCATTGGAACCTGAAAAAGTTACTTTTTATTGACATCGACACCAGCAATGAAAGTTAGGGATCAAGCGATGCACCGAAATTGAGAGCTACCACCTGATTGTCCCTGAATCCATGGCGGTAGAGTAAAAGTTTGTGTGACGCCCATCGACCATTGTATTGACACGACCTAACCCATTTTCTCCACGAATATTCACAGAAACTACGCCAGAGCCTTTATCTTGTTGAGTAAAAGCACCTGGGATACTTCGAATAACTTGATCGATAGTTTGGGTTTCTTTTAAAAAATATGCTCTCGGGTACTTTTTCGCTTTTTGCTTCCGTAAAAGGTTTTTTTATCGTTAGCGACATTTTTTCTACTACATCAATTTGATCTAATGTTTCTTCAGCTTTTGCATCAACGATAGAAACACTAAGGGTATTGATTAAGCAGAGTGTGATTAAATTTAATTTAATAACTTTCTTCATTACATATCCTTATTATTTTTTTGAGAAAGATTCGCATTATCTTATTGTGTTTTTGTAAAACTCAATAGTTTTTTTATTAAAATTAATATAAAAACTCTAAAAAAATGAAAAATTAATTTTTAAAAAGGATGGGGGATAATTTGGTTAGCTCTTTTAACTAAAAAGCTGATAGGTGCGAGTTTGTTATTTTTTTACTCTTTGTTAGTGGATCTTGAATTAAGTTTGAAAGGTGGCAATAGCGAAATAGAGTGTTTATCTTTATAATACGTCAACTTTTGATAAGTAAAGGATAAGTTATATGGGAACGATTATTACCGTTGATGGGCCCTAGTGGTGCTGGGAAAGGTACGCTTTGTTACGCTTTGGCAGAAAAAGCTAGGTTATGCGTTATTGGATAGTGGGAGCGATTTATCGCGTTACAGCATTAGCTGCATTACAACGTAAAACTGATTTAACAAATGAATCGGCGCTAGCTGAATTAGCTCGTCACTTAGATATTCAATTTATTCCTCAAAATGGCGAGGTGAATATTTTGCTTGCTGGCATGAATGTAAGCCATTTAATTCGCACTCAAGAAGTCGCTGATGCTGCATCTAAAGTAGCTGTGTTTCCAGAAGTGCGGTCAGCTTTGCTACAACTTCAGCAAGATTTTGCGAAAAATGATGGATTAATTGCTGATGGTAGAGATATGGGGACTGTGGTATTCCCAAATGCTCAAGTGAAGTTATTTTTTTAGATGCGAGTGCTGAAGAACGTGCAAAAAGACGCTATAAACAGTTGCAAAATAAAAGGAATAAATGGTAACTTTGAGCAGATTTTAGCCGAGATAAAAGAGCGTGATTTTCGTGATAGAAATCGAGAGGTTGCGCCTCTAAAACCGGCTGATGATGCTTTATTATTGGATAGCACAACGTTGAGTATTGGTGAAGTTATTGATCAGGCGTTAGCTTATATTCAAGAAAAGGTGTCAGTTTCGATTTAACTGTTTGTTCAAGGAAGAATAAGCATTTATCCTCAACCCCGCATTTTATGGATTTTAATGTGGATGTTATTAACTTAAATTAAGAAGATTATTTATATGTCAGAATCTTTTGCTCAACTTTTTGAAGAATCATTAAAAGGCCTTGAAACTCGTCAAGGTTCAATCGTTAGCGGTACTGTAGTAGCTATCCAAAAAGGCTTTGTGCTTGTTGATGCAGGTTTAAAATCTGAGTCTGCAATCCCAGTTGCTGAATTCTTAAATGCACAAGGCGAACTTGAAATCCAAGTTGGCGATACTGTAAATGTTGCATTAGATGCAGTTGAAGATGGTTTCGGTGAAACTAAAACTTTCTCGTGAGAAAGCTGTTCGTCACGAATCTTGGATTGAATTAGAAAAAGCTTACGAAGAAAAAAAGCGACCGTTATCGGTTTAATCAACGGCAAAGTGAAAGGTGGTTTCACAGTTGAGTTAAACGGTGTTCGTGCATTCTTACCAGGTTCTTTAGTTGATACTCGTCCAGCGCGTGAAGCAGATCATTTACTTGGTAAAGAATTAGAATTCAAAGTAATCAAATTAGATCAAAAACGTAACAATGTTGTTGTTTCTCGTCGTGCAGTGATTGAATCTGAAAAACAGCCAAGAACGTGAACAAGTATTAGAAAATCTTGTTGAAGGTTCAGAAGTTAAAGGTATCGTTAAAAAAACTTAACTGAGTACGGTGCATTCGTTGATCTTGGTGGTGTTGACGGTTTATTACATATCACAGATATGGCTTGGAAACGTGTTAAACACCCAAGCGAAATCGTGAATGTTGGCGATGAAGTTACTGTTAAAAGTATTAAAATTTGATAAAGATCGTACTCGTGTATCTTTTAGGCTTAAAAACAATTAGGGTCAAGATCCATGGGCTGCAATTGCTGAAAATCACCCAGTAAACAGCAAATTAACTGGTAAAGTAACTAACTTAACAGACTATGGTTGTTTTGTTGAGATCTTAGATGGCGTTGAAGGTTTAGTTCACGTTTCTGAAATGGATTGGACTAACAAAAATATCCACCCATCTAAAGTTGTTAGCTTGGGCGATACTGTAGAAGTAATGGTATTAGAAATTGATGAAGAACGTCGTCGTATTTCTTTAGGCTTAAAACAATGTAAAGCTAACCCATGGACTCAATTTGCTGAAACTCACAATAAAGGCGATAAAGTAACTGGTAAAATCAAGTCTATCACTGATTTCGGTATCTTCATCGGTCTTGAAGGTGGTATCGATGGTTTAGTTCACTTATCTGATATTTCTTGGAATGTATCAGGTGAAGAAGCAGTTCGTAACTACAAAAAAGGTGACGAAGTTTCTGCAGTAGTATTAGCAGTTGATGCAGTGAAAGAGCGTATCTCTTTAGGTATCAAACAACTTGAAGAAGATCCATTCAATAACTTCGTAGCAATCAACTAAAAAAGGTGCTGTAGTATCTGCAACTGTAGTTGAAGCAGATGCAAAAGGTGCTAAAGTTGAATTAGCGGGCGGCGTTGAAGGTTATATCCGCGCAGCTGATTTAACAAATGAAGTTGCTGCAGGTGATGTAGTTGAAGCTAAATACACTGGTGTAGATCGTAAATCTCGTATCGTTCACTTTATCAGTGAAAGCAAAGATCAAGCTGAAGAAGCTGCAGCAGTTGCAAATGTGAATAACAAACAAGAAGAAGTTGCTATTCCAAACGCAATGGCTGAAGCATTTAAAGCAGCTAAAGGTGAATAATTAATTCACGTAATAAGGCTGGGCTCATGTCCAGCCTTATTTTTTTAGGACTTATTGCTAATACATTGAAATAATGTATTAGCAATAAATCTTAATTTGAATAATATTAAGGGAGAAAAGACGATGACTAAGTCAGAACTTATAGAAAAATTATTAGCAAAACATCCGACTTTACCTCGTAAAAAGAAATCGAAAATATGGTAAAAGATATTTTTGGAGTTTATTTCTCAATCTCTTGAAAATGGCGATCGTGTTGAGTTGAGAGGATTTGGGAAGTTTTTTTCACTGCATTATCGTAACCCTCGTTTAGGGCGTAATCCAAAAACAGGGTGATTCTGTTAAAATTAGAAGCTAAATCTGTACCGCACTTTAAAGCAGGTAAAGAATTAAAAAGAGCGTGTAGATATTTATTAATAAAATTAAAATGCTCGAATATGCCTTTTCAAAACTACAACGTTTGCCATTATTTAGAAAAAGCCATATTTTAAGGAAATGTTATGATTAAATATATTTTTAGGTATTGTGATTTTTTTATTGCTATCGTGTTGGTTGCAATTACCATTGGAGCAAATAACGATCAAGTTATTACATTTAATTATATTGTGGCGGAAAAGTCAGCTCCAACTATCTACTCTTGTTGCTATTTTATTTGGATTAGGTTTAATTCTTGGCTGGTTAATCACCGCTTTTTTTCTATCTTAAGTTAAAACTTAAAAAATATGGCATTTAGCTCGTCAAGTTAAGCGTCAAACTTTACAAATCAACGAATTGACTACCGTGCGCGATAAGGTCGCCTGATGCTAGAATTACTCTTTCTACTATTGCCCTATCGCTGCAGCCTATGGTTGGTACATGGGGCAGCGTAGTGCAAAAGAAAGATCAAGATGACATTAGTAATAAACTCTCCCGAGATTATGTTACGGGGGTAAACTTCTTACTTTCCAATCAAACCGATAAAGCTGTAGATTTGTTTTTGGATATGCTTCAGAAGCAAGAAACCGAAAATGAAATCGAAAGCCACTCCCAATTTGAAGCTGAGCTTACACTTGGCAATCTATTCCGCTCTAGAGGCGAAGTTGATCGTGCATTGCGTATTCACCAAGCTTTAGACCTTAGTCCTAATTATACATTTGAGCAAAAATTACTCGCAAAGCAGCAGCTTGCTCGAGATTTTTATGGTGGTTGGTTTTTTTGACCGAGCTGAAAATCTTTATATTTTACTAGTGGATGAACCTGAATTTGCAGAAAATGCTTTACAGCAACTTTTAGTGATTTATCAAAAGACTAAAGAATGGAAAAAAGCGGTTAATATTGCTGAAAAACTCGCTAAAAATAAAACCACAAGAGAATAATATTGAACTTGCGCAATGTTATTGTGAATATTCACAAAGTTTAGAGCCTGAAAAGTGCGGTTGAAAAAAACGCAGTGTTTTACAAAAAAAGCTTTGTTGGTTTCTCCTACTTGTGTTCGAGCTTCTTTATTACTCGCAAATTTAGAAATGCTTGAAGGTCAATATCAACAAGCAGCAAAAATACTAGAAAAATGTTTTTGGAGCAAAATCCAGATTATACGGGTGAAATTTTTGTCACCTTTAAAACATTGTTATGAAGAATTAAATCAGTTAGATAACTTTGAGTTATTCTTAATTCGTGCTGGCCAAATTACTAATAATGACGAAGTAGAGCTAGCTTTGGTTAAATTAATTGAAGAAAAAAAGATGGTAAGTCTGCTGCTCAAGCTAAGCTTTATCAGCAACTCACGAAAAAGCCAAGTACTTTAATTTTTCCATCGTTTTTATGCAGTATCAAATTGATGATGCAGAAGACGGGCGTGGAAAAGAAAGCCTAATTTTATTACATAAAATGGTTGGTGAACGAATTAAGCAAACATCGGCCTATCGTTGTACAAATTGTGGTTATCAAATCCATAAGCTATTGTGGAATTGCCCATCTTGCCGTCAATGGGAAAGTATTAAACCAGTTTCAAGTCAAGAACATAATTAATTGATACTCAGTGAGGTAACATTATGACAAGCAAAATTATTGTGGCATTGGATTATGAGAAAGAAGCAGAGGCTCTTGCTTTAGTTGATCAAATTGATCCGAGTTTGTGTCGATTAAAAGTGGGTAAAGAAATGTTTACTACACTTGGTATTAATTTTGTAAAAACAATTACATCAACGTAATTTTCGATGTTTTTCTTAGATCTTAAATATCATGATATTCCAAATACTGTAGCAAGAGCGGTCCGATCTGCAGCTGATTTGGGGGTATGGATGGTAGATTTGCACGCAAGCGGTGGGCTACGAATGATGGAAGAAGCTAAGAGAATTCTTGAACCTTATGGGAAAGATGCGCCATTGCTTATTGCTGTGACGGTATTAACCAGTATGGAAGATTTGGATTTATTACAAATTGGGATTAATGCATCGCCAATGGAACAAGTTTTACGCTTAGCTCATTTAACCCAACGCGCAGGTTTGGATGGGTGTGGTTTGCTCTCCGCAAGAGGTTGAAATTTTTACGTAACGCTTGTGGAGAAGAGTTTAAATTGGTGACTCCCAGGTATTCGTCCAATTGGGAGCGGATTTTGGTGATCAAACGACGTGTGATGACTCCTACTGCTGCGATTCGTGCTGGTTCCGATTATTTAGTAATAGGGCGTCCTATTACTAAAGCTGATAATCCTGCAGAGGTTCTTCGTTCTATTAATGCATCTATTGGGTAATTATGATGTCAGATTCTGTTTTAGTGTATTCAACAGATGTGGGGTCGAATTAAAGAGGAAAAAGGCTTCTGTAGTTCGCCCAAAAAGGAGATGGTGTTGTACGTATCCAAAAACAAACGAGTGGTAGAAAAAGGTGCAGGCGTATCGGTTATAAGTGGTTTAGATTTATCTGATGAGGAATTGAAAAAAATTAGCGGCTGAATTAAAAAAACGTTGTGGATGTGGTGGTTCAGTTAAAAATGGAATGATTGAGATTCAAGGTGAAAAGCGTGATTTGCTCAAGCAGTTGTTAGAGCAAAAAGGGTTTACCGTTAAATTATCAGGTGGATGATTAAAAAGGCGCATTAGCGCCTTTTTTTGTTAAAAGATTTAAAAATTTCTTTAACGAAAGGAATCGTAAGATTTCGTTGTGCTTGTAACGAGGCTTTATCTAGTGAGATCAAGCGCTTCAAATAATGTGTGCATGTCTCGTGCTAGTCGTGTAAGTAAAAAAATTAGCTGTCTCATCGGGTAATTGAATTCCTCGTTGATAAGCGTTATGTTGCAGCACACTAATTTTTTTGCTCGTCAGTTAAGGAATTTAATTGATAAATTTCACCCCAAGTCAAGCGAGAGTTCAAATCAGGCAATTTTACAGAAAGTGCGGAAGGCGATTTATCTGAACTAATAAGCAAAAAGCGTTTTTCCGCTTGCTTTTAATTCGATTGAATAGATCAAAAATAGCTAATTCCCATTCATCATTTGCCGATCACGGTTTGTACATCATCTAGACACACTAATTCTTGCTGTTCTAGATTTTTCAAGAACTGCGGTAGAAAAAAATATTGAGATTTGCTGAGCGGTACATAAATAGCAGTACGTTGATTGATTAAATATTCGTTACTGAATGCTCTAAGCAGATGAGTTTTTCCAGAACCTTTATTTCCCCAAATATAGAAAAACTGTTGTTTTTAATTCAGATGAATTTTTTTGTGTAAAGAATCGAGCAATAAAAAGATTATTATCGCCGTAAAAGTTTTTCTAATGTGGCATCATCAATTTGATGAATAGGTAAGGAAGCTGCTTATTCAAATATTTATGTATTACAGATTATAAGTAAGAAAAAGGGCTAAATTGGTATTTAACCCTTTTAAAAGGAATCCTATTCTACTTCATTTTTTGCTTTCGGTAAAACAAGGTTTAAGATGATAGCAACAATCGCACATAAGCTGATACCTTTTAGTGATACGTTACCCACATCTACAAACATATTGCCGATACCAAAATGTCATGACGACAGAAATAATACACAGATTACGTGCTTCGGTAACATCAACTTTGCCACGAATTAAGGTGCTCATGCCCACGACTGCGATTGAACCGAAAACAAGCATCATAATTCCACCCATTACAATAGTTGGAATTGTTGATAGGAATGCGCCTACTTTTCCACAGAATGAAATCGCAATAGCCCAAACCGCAGCCCAAGTCATAATATTAGGATTGAAATTTCGGGTTAACATTACGGCACCAGTTACTTCCGCATAGGTTGTATTTGGTGGTCCGCCCACTAAAGATGCAGCTGCTGTTGCTAAGCCATCGCCTAATAAAGTGCGGTGTAATCCTGGTTTTTTAAAAAGTCTTTACCTGTTACAGAGCTGATTGCCATAATGCCGCCCACGTGTTCTACTGCAGGTGCAATGGCAATTGGTAACATATAAAGAATAGCTTCTAGGTTAAATTCAGGCGCAGTTAATTTTGGTAAGCTGAACCAAGGCGCATCGATCACTGGTTGGAAATTAATTAAACCTAGGAATAAACATAAAAATATAGCCCGCAGTAATACCAAACATAATTGGGATGAGTTTCATCAATCCTTTGGCAAATACTGCCACAGATAAAGTAGTAAGAAGTGTTACCATTGAAACTAATACCGCGTCGTTATACGCATAAGCACTATTTTTGCCTAGTGACATATCAACTGCCACAGGGGCAAGTCCCATACCAATGATAATAATTACTGGACCAACTACAATCGGTGGGAAAATGCGTTGTAATGCTTCTGTTCCACGTAATTTTACTAACATGCTTAGTGCTAGATATACAAGACCCAGCAGATGCTAAACCACCCATAGTGGTCGCAATGCCCCAAGTTTGAACACCATATTGAATCGGCGCGATAAAGGCAAAAGATGAGGCTAAGAAAATAGGAACTTGTTTGCCAGTGCAAAGTTGGAAGAGTAGGGTGCCAACGCCAGCAGTTAATAATGCTGTATTGGAATCAAGGCCTGTAATTAATGGTACAAGAACGAGCGCACCAAATGCAACGAAGAGCATCTGTAGGCCAACGAATGATTGTTTTAATGTACTTTGTTTTTCCGAAGGGAAAGAAGAAGTTTGATTTGTCATTTAGTTTCAACTCTCTGTTTGAATTAACTTAAAGTGCGGTCAGTTTTTCTTGTGTTTCACGCACACAAAAAGACGGCAAGAAAATGCCGTCCATCTTTTTATTTTTGGGATTATTTTGTCCCAAAAATTTTATCACCCGCGTCACCTAGACCCGGAATAATGTAACCATGTTCATTTAGGTGGCTATCAATAGAAGCGCAGTAAAGTTCAATGTCAGGATGTGCAGCTTCAAGAGCCTTAATACCTTCTGGCGCAGCGACTAACACTAATACTTTGATATGTTTACAACCTTTTGCTTTTAAAAGATCAAGGGTTGCAATCATTGAACCGACCAGTTGCAAGCATCGGATCGACAACAATTGCAAGGCGCTCTTCTAAATCGCTAGCTAATTTTTGGAAGTAAGGGACGGGTTCAAGGGTTTCTTCATTACGGTAGATCCCCACTACACTGATACGTGCGCTTGGTACGTGTTCAAGTACACCATCCATCATACCTAAACCTGCACGTAAAATTGGGACAACCGTTACTTTTTTTACCTTTAATTCGATCGATTTCTACTGGGCCATTCCAACCGTTGATCGTTACTTTTTCAGTTTCTAAATCAGACGTTGCTTCATAGGTTAATAGGCTACCGATTTCTGTTGCCAGTTCACGGAATTTTTTTGTATCAATCTCAGCTTCACGCATCACACCTAGTTTGTGTTTTACAAGTGGGTGTTTTTACTTCAACCAGTTTCATTTTCACTCTCCTTTTGGCGCTTAAAAAAACAAATTGACGAATTTCTAGATTAAAAACATACAAAATGGTAGAGCTTAATAAAAATATTCTGATGGTTTTTATAAATTTGATAGGGAAATTGTGAGGGAAAACACAATATTTCTTTAAACTGGTCGAATACTCTCTATGTCTAACTTTTGCATCAAATTCATTAAGCAACATTTGTAGCTTATTATCTTTTTGCAATTCATTTTGAGCCTTTTTCCCGTAATGCTTGATAAATATTACGGCGATATTCAATTGGAGTCGTGACATTGCTATCATCAATATTAATTGTTAATCGAATATCTTTACCTTGCAATTTACTTAAAAGCTTCAACCAAATTTTTATGCTTCTGTCTTGGCGTAAATGAGATTTTTCTGAATGTAGTCCAAGATTGATTTCATCATCAGTTTTTGTTTTGTAAGAAACAATTTAACGCTAATTCTTTTGCTAAATCCTGTTACGCCAGAACGCTCAACTATATCTGCCCACTCATCTTGTTGTTGAGTTTGGGTAATGATTTTTAAACGTAATTCAGGGCGTAATATCTTTTCAAAATCGCCTGTTTTTATATCGGAAGGACGAACGCCTGTATCGGCTTTAGCAAGTTCTGGATTGCTCCATTCCCAACGATAGGTGTCTGCACTTAAAGATTTCTTGCTCATCTTGAGCAATTTCTACATATCATCACTTGAATTTTTCTTCAGTGCTATTTTTTCTTGTGGAGCCATGTGCAGCATTTGATGGTGATGTTGGCTTTTCTATGTGCTTGGGCTTCGGTTCAGTCATTTCTCGCACAGGAAGTGCGGTCATTTTTATGAGATTTTTCTTCGTCCAGTTCTTGGATGTGATGTAAAGTCTCGCTTACTGCAGCTAATGATTCAGCTTTGTGTTCTTGACGTTCTTGGTTTTTCGAGTTGTGTTAAATGTTCAAGCGCATCTAAAGCCGAAAGGCTTGCTAAATTTGGAATGCTCGTTTTATTTGATTTTGCTTGAGAATAAGCTGATTTGATACTTTGTGACAGTACCGGCACATCTACATAATTACCCGTATTTTTCAACCGCACTTGGAGTTGATGGCGGTGGAGTAATAGTGGTGTCAGCCTTTGGTACTGCCGTAAGGAACTTTGGGTGGAATGCCAATGCCCTCAATAATGTCATTTCTGTGCCAATACGACGATTTGGCGCATTTGATAAGTCTTTTCTACCAGAAACAATGACTTGATAAAAACTGAACATCTTCTGGAGAGATATGTTTGGCTAAAAATGAAAAATGTTCATTGTTATCTGAAGATTTTTGTGGAAAGAAGTTGCATGAGTGCAATTTGATGTAATTTTTCTGCACATTCGCTAAGTAATTTGTCCCAATCGCCTGCCGCATCTGCAACTCTTTGCAGTGTTCGCATTAAGAGTTCACCATTACCTTGATGTAAGGCGTATAAAATATCAACAGAATAGTTATCGTCAAGCAATCCCTAACATATTGCTTACAACACTATTAGTAACTTGTCGGTCACCCATAGCAATGGCTTGATCCGTTAAACTTAAGCTATCACGAATACTTCCTTGCGCTGCTTTTGCAAGTTTAATTAATGCAGGTTCTTCAAAAGGAATATTTTCTTGCGTCAGAATATGGGCAAGATGCTGGGAGATTTGGGTTTCATCTAATGCTTTGAGATGAAATTGTAAACAGCGAGAAAGAATAGTTACAGGTAATTTTTGTGGATCCGTTGTCGCAAGTAAGAATTTTACGTATTCGGGCGGTTCTTCCAACGTCTTGAGCAACGCATTAAATGAATGACGGGACAGCATATGGACTTCATCGATTAAGTAAACCTTAAATCTTCCCGACAACAGGTTTATATTGCACGTTATCCAATAATTCGCGCGTGTCTTCAACTTTTTGTGCGTGATGCCGCATCAATTTCAATTAAATCAATAAAAATTGCCTTGCTCAATGGCTTTACAGTTTTTCACATTCACCACAAGGTGTAGCCGTTACACCATGTACGCAATTTAATCCTTTTTGCGAAATAATCTGGCAATAGAGGTTTTTCCTACACCACGCGTACCAGAAAAGAGATAGGCGTGATGTAGTCGATTATCTTTAATCCATTTGCTAATGCCGTGACAATGTGTTCTTGACCCAACGACATCAGCAAATGTTTTTTTGGTCGCTCACTTTTCTGGCTAAGACTTGATAGCTCATCGAATTATTAATTAATGACCTTCAAAATTGACGAGTGTATAGCAATCAACGCCCAAATTATTTAAGCGTTTTTCGCCACCCAATTCAGGTAAATTAATCACAAATGCAGCGTGTTTTTACCACTCCCCTAAACGTTGTACTAATTTTACAGTCGCTTCAACGGTGCCGCCTGTTGCTAATAAATCATCAATGATTAAAAACATTGTCACCTTCTGAAATTGCATCAACGTGCATTTTCCAAACGTATCTTGACCATATTCTAATTGATAAGATTTAGAAATGGTTTCACGTGGTAATTTTTAGGGTTTACGTACTAATTCGAAAAGGTAAAACCTAGTGCTAAGGCAACGGGTGCACCAAAAAAATAAAAACCACGAGATTCAGTTCCAAGCACTTTGGTGATTCCTTTATCGCGATATTGTTCTACAATAAGATCTACTGTTGCTTTAAAAAGCTGCTGGAACCTCTAAAAGGGTAGTAATATCGCGGAAGATAATGCCTTCTTTTTGGATAGTTAGGAATTGATTTGATAGAAGATTTAATTAAATCAAGTTGTGTAGTCATAAATAATGCTCAAAAGTGCGGTAAAAAAAGAAACGTTTTTAGGAGGGTATCTTATCATAAAAAAATAAAAAGATAGGAAAATAAAAATCCCCTATTGGGGATTTTTTTATTTAAGTTTAAATTTATAATTTTAGCTGAACTAAAAACTTCTTAAACAGAAATTATTTTTTTCTTCGCTTTTTGCATTTGGAAGGTCAGTGATTGAGCCTTCAAATACTTCTGCAGCTAAACCAACAGACTCGTGTAAAGTTGGGTGAGCGTGGATGGTTAATGCAATATCTTCTGCATCGCAGCCCATTTCGATGGCAAGACCGATTTCACCTAATAATTCACCACCGTTAGAACCTACGATTGCACCGCCAAGTACACGATGAGTATCTTTATCAAAGATTAACTTCGTCATACCTTCTGAACATTCAGATGCAATCGCTCGGCCTGATGCTGCCCAAGGGAATTTAGCGACTTCGTAGTTTAAACCTTCTTGTTTACATTCTTTCTCAGTTTTCCCTACCCAAGCCACTTCTGGTTCGGTATAAGCGATTGATGGAATAACTTTTGGATCGAAGTAGTGTTTTTGTCCTGCAATGACTTCTGCAGCAACGTGTCCTTCGTGAACACCTTTGTGTGCTAACATTGGTTGACCAACAATATCGCCGATTGCAAAGATATGCGGCACATTGGTGCGCATTTGTTTATCAACATGAATGAAACCACGATCATCCACTTCAACGCCAGCTTTACCTGCATCAATCAATTTGCCATTTGGTACACGACCGATAGCGACAAGCACCGCATCATAACGTTTGGTGTCATTGCATGCTTTGCCTTCCATTGAAACGTAGATACCATCATCTTTTGCTTCAACAGCGGTTACTTTGGTTTCAAGCATTAACTTGAATTTTTTCTCGATTTGTTTGGTGTAAATTGCAACAACATCTTTATCCGCTGCAGGGGATAACTTGGTCGAACATTTCCACTACTTCAATTTCTGAACCTAATGCGTGGTAAACTGTACCCCATTTCTAAACCGATGATACCGCCGCCCATAATGAGAAGTTTTTTTAGGTACTTCTTTTAATTTAAGCGCATCAGTTGAGTTCCAAATACGTGGATCTTCATGTGGAATAAAATGGTAATTCAATTGGGCGAGAACCTGCTGCAATAATAGCATTATCAGAATTTGATTGTAGTTGGATGGCCCATCACGGTCACGTGCGACTAAAAGTATTTGGATCAGTAAATGCTGCTAAGCCTTCAACAACAGTGACTTTGCGCGCTTTTGCCATACCTGCTAAAACCACCAGTTAATTTAGCGACAACCGCTTCTTTACCCGCACGAACTTCATCTAAATCAATTCTTGGCTCACCAAAGTAAATTCCATTTTTACTTGCGTGTTTTGCTTCTTCAATCACTTTTTGCTACGTGCAACAATGCTTTAGATGGGATACAGCCTACATTTAAACATACCCCACCAAGAGTTGAATAACGTTCAACTAATACAGTTTCTAAGCCTAAATCCGCACAACGGAACGCCGCGGAATAACCTGCTGGGCCAGCACCAAGTACTACGACTTGGGTTTTAATTTCTTTACTCATTTTTACCTCGTAAAAACGTTCAAAATATTGACCGCACTTTTTGCGATCATAATGGATTTGCTAAAACGCCCTTTCTTCTAATTAGAAGAAAGGGGCGTTATTACATAATCAAACGGCGTAAATCTGCTAATACAGCACCGATATAGCTGATGAATCGTGCACCATCCGCACCATCAATGACACGGTGGTCGAATGATAATGACATTGGAAGAATTAAGCGTGGCGCAAATTCTTTACCATTCCATACTGGTTCCATCGATGATTTAGACACACCAAGGATGGCCACTTCTGGCGCGTTTACGATTGGTGCAAAGTGAGTTGTACCAATGCCACCAAGACTTGAAATAGTGAAACAGCCACCTTGCATATCAGATGCAGTCAATTTGCCTTCTCGTGCTTTTTTCGATACTTCCATTAATTCACGTGAAAGTTCGATAATGCCTTTTTTGTTCACGTTCTTGAATACAGGCACTACTAAGCCGTTTGGCGTATCTACTGCGACACCAATGTTAATATATTTTTTCAGGATTAAGCGTTGTGCATCTTCGGTAATTGAGCTGTTGAAACGAGGATACGCTTCTAATGCTTTTGCCACCGCTTTCATAATGAACACAACTGGCGTGATTTTTACGCCGAGCTTTTTGTTTTTTTCTGCTAATGCATTTTGTTCTTTACGGAATGCTTCTAAAGTCCGTGATATCTGCTTTATCGAAGTGAGTAACGTGTGGAATCATTACCCAGTTACGATGTAAGTTTGCGCCTGAAATTTTTATTAATACGGCTTAATTCGACTTCTTCTACTTCACCGAATTTACTGAAATCAACTTTTGGCCATGGTAATAAGCCCTAAGCCAGCACCATTCGCTACGCCATTGCCAGCAGCTTGTGCTGTTGCACCGCTTTTCATAAGCTTTAACTGCGGTCTTCACATAAGCTTCGATATCTTCTTTAACGATACGACCTTTACGACCAGAACCTTTTACTTTATCTAAGTTTACGCCAAATTCACGTGCTAAACGACGAATAACTGGAGTAGCATGCGCATAGCCTGCGCTTGCCACCACTTGTTCTTGGCTTAAGCCAGATACATTGCCAGATTGAGCCGCAGGTTGTGCCGCTGGCGCAGGCGATGCAACTTGTGGAGCTGGTGCTGATACTGCTACCGCTGGGGCTACACCCGCTACTTCAAAGCGCATAATTAATGAACCAGTCGATACTTTATCACCTGATTTCACGAGAATTTCTTTTACGACACCGCCGAATGGAGCAGGAACTTCCATTGACGCTTTATCACCTTCAACGGTAATTAATGATTGATTTTCTGAAACAGTATCACCCACGGCAACCATGATTTCAGTCACATTGACTTCATCACCACCAATATCTGGCACATTCACATCTTTAATTGCAGATGTTGTGGCAGCTACAGGCGCAGCTGTTTGAGCTGGTGCTGATGTAGCAGCTGGAGCAGCTGATGCCGTTTCAAATTTCATGATGAGTTTGCCAGTTGAAACTTTATCGCCGACATTAATTAAAATTTCTTTTACTACACCTGCGATTGGTGCTGGAACTTCCATTGAAGCTTTATCGCCTTCAACATTGATGATTGATTGATCAACTTTCAACACTATCACCCACTTTAACCATAATTTCAGTAACGTTTACTTCATCAGAACCGATGTCTGGTACGTTTACTTCAACAACAGCCGACGCAGTTGGCGCAGTAGCAGCTACTGGTGCTGCAGGTGCTTCAGCTGCTGGTGCAGTGCCTGCAGCTTCTAATACGAGCATTGGGGTGCCTGTTGTGACTTTATCACCGACTTTGACTAAAACTTCTTTTTACAACACCTGCTTCTGGTGCAGGCACTTCCATTGAAGCTTTATCGCCTTCAACGTTAATGATAGATTGATCAACAGAGATGGTATCGCCTACGTTTACCATGACTTCTGTTACTGTAACTTCATCACTACCAATATCAGGAATTTGAATTTGTTTTGACATTTTTTTGTTCCTTTTAAAGTGCGGTCATAAAACATGATGTTTTTTGACCGCAGTTTTCATCAATTACGCGTAAAGCGGATTGATACGATCTACATTCAAACCGAATTTCGCAATCGCATCTGCAACAACTTGGTTAGATACTGTACCTTCTTTCGCTAATTGAGAAAGTGCAGCAACCACAACATAACGTGCATCAACTTCGAAGTGTTCACGTAAATTTGCACGGCTGTCTGAACGACCGAAACCATCTGTACCTAACACATGATAATGACGACTTGGTACGAATGCACGGATTTGATCTGCGTATGCTTTTTAACATAGTCAGTTGACGCAACGGTTGGTAAATCAGCTAATACTTGAGCAACGTATGGTACGCGTTGTGTCTCTGTTGGGTGTAATAAGTTCCAACGTGCCGCATCGTGACCTTCACGGGCTAATTCATTGAATGAAGGTGCAGAGAATACATCGGAGGTGACACCATAATCTTTTGCAAGAATTTGTGCCGCTTCACGAACATGACGCATGATGGCACCAGAACCTAACAATTGAACGTGGCCTTTGCCTTTTTTACCTTCCACTGTTTCAAATTTGTATAAACCTTTACGGATACCTTCTTCTGCACCAGCTGGCATTGCAGGTTGATCCATGACTTCATTTAATGTTGTCATGTAATAGAAATACATCTTCTTGTTTTTTTCGCCGTACATGCGGTTAATACCGTCTTGCATAATTACAGCAACTTCAAATGCAAATGATGGATCGTAAAGTGACACAGTTAGGAATGATACCTGCTTGAATATGGCTGTGGCCATCTTCGTGTTGTAAAGCCTTCACCGTTTAATGTCGTACGACCAGAAGTACCACCCACCATGAAACCACGAGCTAATTGGTCACCAGCCGCCCACATCATATCGCCCACACGTTGGAAACCAAACATTGAGTAATAGATGAAGAATGGAATCATTGGTTGGTTATTGACAGAGTATGAATTCGCTGCTGCTAACCAAGATGCGGTTGCACCTAATTCATTGATACCTTCTTGTAGCACTTGACCATCTTTTGCTTCGCGGTAGTAAGCAACTAAGTCACGATCTGAAGGAACATAGTTTTGACCATGTGGGTTATAAATACCAACTTGACGGAATAAACCTTCCATACCGAAAGTACGCGCTTCATCCGCAATCATTGGAACGATAGTTTTACCAATGTTTTTTTATCTTTTTAATAAGATGTTTAATGCACGAGTGAAACGCCATAGTGGTTGAAATACCACGAGGTTGTTCTTCTAATAATGCTTTAAACTCTTCTAATGCAGGAACTTTATATTCAACATCAAATTTAGTACGACGAGCAGGAACATAGCCGTTTAATGCTTTACGGTGGCCATGTAAAGTATTCGTATTCAGGGGTGCCTTCTGCAAATTTAATGTATTCTAATTTTTCTACTTGCTCATCAGTCAATGGTAAATTCAAAGAAGTCACGGAAACCTTTAAGGCTTTCGTAAGACATTTTTAGATTGGTGAGCGGTGTTTTTACTTTCCGCTTCAGGAATTTTATAACCTTTAACTTGATGCGCTAAAATCACAACTGGTTTCGTTGCATTTTGTGCTTTTTGCATAGGCTGCATATAATTTTTCGCTATCGTGTGCACCACGGCGTAATGCCCAAATTTCATCATCAGTCATATCTGCAACTAATGCAGCGGTTTCTGGATAACGACCGAAGAAGTGTTCACGAACATAAGCACCGTCTTTAGATTTAAAGGTTAAATAATCACCATCAACCACTTCCATCATTAACTGAGTTAATTTACCTGAAGTATCTTTCGCGAATAATTTATCCCAATCGCTGCCCCATAAAACTTTAATCACTTCCCAGCCCGCACCAGTAAATAATCCTTCTAATTCTTGAACGATTTTACCGTTACCATTAACCGGGCCGTCTAAACGTTGTAAGTTACAGCTGATAGTGAAGATTAAGTTATCTAATTTTTCACGAGCCGCAAAAAGTTAATGCACCTTTAGACTCAATTTCATCCATTTCACCATCGCCTAAGAATGCATAGACTTTTTGATCTTTTGGTATCTTTTTAAGCCACGGTTATCTAAGTATTTTAAGAAACGCGCTTGGTAGATGGCGTTCACAGGGCCCTAAACCCATAGAAACCGTAGAGAATTGCCAGAATTCAGGCATTAATTTAGGGTGTGGATATGAAGATAAACCATCAGTCAAAAGCTTCTTGACGGAAGTTATCCATTTGTTCTTCAGTTAAACGACCTTCTAAGAATGCACGCGCATACATACCCGGAGCAGCATGGCCTTGGAAGAAAATTAAGTCGCCACCGTTTTTCTCGGTTGCTGCTTTGAAGAAGTGGTTATAGCAAACTTCATACATAGTTGCAGCAGATTGGAAAGTTGAGATATGACCACCTAAGTCAAGATCTTTCTTCTGACTACGCAATACCATAGCAATAGCATTCCAACGCACAGCAGAACGAATACGACGCTCAATAGCATGATCACCTGGGTAAGCAGGTTGTTCAGAAGCAGGGATAGTATTGACATAATCGGTCGTTACACCTGTCGGTAATGAAACACCGTTAGTGCGTGCTTGGCCGATAACTTGCTCAATAATATATTGTGCACGCTCTACGCCTTCTTCACGAATCAAAGAATCTAATGATTGTAACCAATCTTGAGTTTCGATTGGATCAACGTCATTTTTTAAAATCTCAGACATAGGTTTTCCTTATCTGTTAATTAAGTGAACATTAGTTTAGTAAGCACTAAACACGAATATCAGAAATGCTTGCCTTTTTACAAACATTTAACAAATCTTGCAAATTTTTAGAAGATTTTTTTGAGATAAAGATAGTAAATTTTCATCAAATATCCCTGTTCAGTACTGTGTTAATCGGTAATCTTTTGAAAGTGCGGTAATTTTTCTCACCTTTTGTAAAGCCTATTAAAATCATAAGTAAAACATTGCATTCTGTAGGGCTTTGCTTTAAAGTTTTTCAAACTTATTTCAAAAAGGAATTAATCATGCATATAACGACTCGAACGCTCACTCAACATAAACGTATTGCTCTTGTGGCTCATGATAGCTGCAAAAAAATTTACTGAATTGGACTCAAAAAAACACAAAAGATGCCCTTAAGCCTCATATACTTTATGCAACAGGTACGACAGGGCATATTTTAGAACGAGAAACAGGTTTTAAGCATTCAATCTTTATTAAGTGGTCCAATGGGTGGCGACCAACAACTTGGTGGATTAATCGCAGAAAAGAAAATCGACATGATGATCTTCTTTTGGGATCCAATGAATGCCGCACCCACATGATCCTGATGTGAAAGCCCTCATGCGCATTGCAACAGTGTGGAATATCCCGGTTGCCATTAATCAAAAGCTCCGCAGATTTTCATGTTAACTTCAGTTTTATTTGAACAAGATGTGGAAATTGAAGTGCCAGATTATGAAGGGTATTTAAAAGAGCGGTTAAAAATAACATTCATATTTCCCCCTGATAAACGTACTTTCTAGTGTTCAGGGGATTTTTCTCCTTATTTTTCTTTTTCTCCTCTCTATTTTTGTCAATCCGCCTAAATTATCAGAAAAGAAATAAAAATTTTTTTATTTTTTAATCATTTTAGCTTGCGTTTTAGAATGAGAAAGTTTTTTTATTGGTGTTTTTATAAATGCATTTTTCATCTATAAAATCTCTTGTTTTTCAATAAGAACATTCCTCTATTTTTTTATAATTCCAAAAGGAAAAATTATGAAAACCAACCTTTAAAACAACCGCACTTGCGATTTTTAGTTTCATTGGGTGCAACGGCTTGTCTTTCTACTTCGTCAAGTAATAATCAGCAGCCTAAGCAAGTTCAACCGACAAATCCAAATTCTCAATCTAAAGCCGAATGTTCAAAATAACAGTAAAAAAATCAGAAGCAGAACAAAAAGCTGCAGAAGAAAAAAAGCTAAAAAGCAGAACGTGAAGCACAACGAAAGCTGCTGAGCAAAAAAACGTTTTAGAAGAAGAATCAAAAATCAAAGCTGAAGAAGCGAAGAATGCAACAAACTTAGAAGAAAAAGCTCGTCTAGAACGTGAAGCCAAAGAAAAAGGCTGAAGAAGCAAAAACGTCTTGAAGAAGAACGTATTAAAGCAGAAGAAAAAGCCAAATTGGAAGAAGAAAATCGCCAACGTTTAGAAAAAGAACGTCTAGAACGTGAAGCCAAAAGAAAAGGCTGAAGAAGCAAAACGTCTTGAAGAAGAACGTATCAAAGCAGAAGAAAAAGCTAAGTTGGAAGAAGAAAAATCGCCAACGCTTAGAAAGAGAACGTTTAGAAAAAAAGAAAAAAACAATCTTCTGTAGATGCTCGTGTTAAATCAGAGTTAGATAAAATGCCAAAAAAACATCTGATGGTAAAATAAAAGCATGGGGTAATGGATGGATAGATGAAGAAAACCATATTGAAACTTTATTTGGTTATTCCTTCTCAAGTTTTCCCCCGTTGTAACCCGGCTACTAACTCCTGATGAGAATCCTATTAAAGTATTGACTAGACCAAATCCAGGAGAGGATAGAGTTCCGTTGTCAGAAATTACGGCAAATGATATCCAAAAAGGAGGAAAATATCTCGGGGTTCATGAGGGTAGTTATACAACAAAAACAGTCCTGCCGAAAGTGATTGAACTTGATGATAAGTCTTTTGAGCATGGCAGTGATAAATTAATTATTAAAAAGCTGACTATAACAACAAAGATGTAAATTATCTCTTTATTAATAATCCTTATTCTAGTTATGGCGCATTATTTGTTGATCAGCACCGTTCTGAATTATTTGCACAACCTCTTTTTGGTGCTGGTAGTGATTCTGATTTTCTTAGCGGGTCATATATGAAAGGTAATACTTCTTACAATAATGAATCCCTTCAAGGGAAAACATTTACGTATAAAGGAAATATTATTGCTAGAACAGTAAGAGCTATTCCAAAAACAAATGTAATTGTAAGTGATGAGCCAAAAGATTGACGGAGATATTACATTTAAAATTGAATTTGAAAAAAACGTGTAGGATCTAGAATGTTTGATGGGGTTATTAACAGCAAAAGTACTTGGAAATAATATAAAATTCAATATGCATCACGATGGAGCACCTGCTATCAGCAAATTTATTGATTATAAGACGTATGAAAAACCATTTGATCCTGATTATAACTACAACATAGATATGGGAGCTGAGATTACGGATAAAAATGCTACAGACGTTGTAGGTTTCATTAATTATTCTATTGTTGAGGGATCTCATATGAGTAAGACAGGAAGAATACTTAACCCTACTTATTTTGATGAAAAAGAAGAGAGAAGACTTCATTCTGACGATATACCTAAAAATGGTTTGATTAAGTATCAAGGTGTATTTGGAGCAACGAAACAGCCTGAGTAATCGTTATAAAACAGTATTTGGCGGATTCTTGTCCGCCATTTTTAACTCCTTCTTGTTTACCTTAATCTTATGTATTGAATCGTTTGACTTAATGTTACCTATTTTATGAAAAAAATATTGCCTTCTTTTTACCGCACTTTTTCCCCACTCTGGCTTTTGGCAGAAACAACAGCACCAGATATTCGTCAAACGCACATTAAAACCGAACTTGAACCACAAATTAATGTCGCTAAACTTGAAAAAAACGCGAACAAAATTTACCGCACTTAGGCACAGAACAAAGCCGAACAAATTCAAATTACCCTTGAGCAACAAACAAAATCCCGCTTTAACCCACGAATTATTAAGCCGTGCCATTTATGCCCGCAATCCAGAAATGATTAAAAATTGCTGGAAATTTACCGCACTTTTTCCACATCGTGACCCAATTATGGAACGCTTTGCGGAAGGAAATTGGCTACCCTAACAGAAAACTATACTGTAGCCATTGATAAATATCGTGAAATTTTTAGCCAAAAATCCAAATTTAAATCCTGTGCGAATTGAACTAGCTATCGCTTTATTTAATCAAAAACAAGATGGGGCTGCTAAAAGACCAATTTGAAAAAAAGCACAAACCGCAGAGGATTTACCGCCTCAAGTTAAGCGTTTAATGGAGGCTTATTTAGAGGCTTTAAAAGAACGTGACAGCTGGAATGTGGATTTTTCTTTTAATTATGTACGTGATACCAATGTCAACAATGTCGGCGAGGGAAAAACGGTCGCATTAAATAATGGTGGCACCTTAACGCGTTCCGAATCGATGATGCCACAAACAGCACACGGTTTGGCGTATTCACTCGATATTTCGAGAGATTTTAATTTATGGAGCTCTAATTACCTCACGGTGGGCAATGAGTTTGGGGGAAAGAGCTACTGGGATAATCATAAATTTGATGATATTTCCAACCGCACTTTTGTTGGCTATGCACATAAAACCGCAAAGCAAAATTTCCGTATTAAACCCTTTTATGAAAAACGTTGGTATGGCGGCGAAAGTTACCGTTGGTCTAATGGGGCAAGGGTGGAATTTTTCTCGTTGGTTAAGTCCAAACTGGCAACTTTTTACGGCGGGAGAGTTTTCAAAACAACGTTATTTAGACAGTACATCACAAAACGGCAATAACAAACTGATTTCCGCAACCTTGCTGTGGGCAAGAACTCCGAAACAGTTTTTCTACTTCGGTTCTGATTTTATGGCAGAAAGAACGAAGGTTCGTCAATATGGTTCAGACAGTAAAAGCTTACGTTTAGGTTGGGGGGCAAGAATGGAATTGGGGCATTTCCTCACGTCTCGGCTTGTCCATAATGAAACGCGAATTTAAAGACATTGCCAAACTCGGTAATATCAATTGGCTTTTCTTTTGGAAAACGTCGAGAAGATAAAATTTACGGCATAAATTTATCCATATGGAAACGAGACTGGCATATTTGAGAATTACACCAAAACTCCAACTAAGCTGGCGTAAACAAGATAGTAATATCCCAGAAATGTATTCTTACACCCAGAAGAATGTGAATATGTTATTTGAGAAAACGTTTTAAATCTTTTATTAACCAAAAATAAGGAAAATCTTATGAAAAATTAGCATTATTATCTCTCTCTACAATTATTCTTTCTGGTTGTGTTGGTCAGTCAACACTTGAAAGAAAAAAACTTCTTTTTGAATTTGGTTATGATCAAAGTCAAGTACAAGTTTCTAACATTTCTCATGGTTTTCAGAAACTACTTATAATGCAATGATTAAAGGGAAAAAACATAACTGCACCATTTTAGGGGGCGGATTTTTAGCTTTGGTTTAAGTGCTGCCCCAAGATGTACTCCAATTGATGGTGGTACAAGCAAAGGAAAGTGTGATGTTTTTCAGTAATACAATCGGACGTTGTAAATAATTGAATCCAGGGCACATTCACTAATCACATATGTGCCTTTTTCCGTAATTAATTCTAAAGGAAAATGTTATGAAAAACTATTCATTGTTTTATTGAGTTCAATTGCACTTTTATGGCTGTGCGCCAGGTGAGTTTCAGGCTGCAAGCAAATGTATACTAACAGGCGAAGGAGCTAATGAACACGGAAATTGCCATATTGGTCGAACCTTTAGTTTATCAGAAGGGTGCGCGTGCATAAGACTAATGAAAGTAGCCCAGGCGAAGAAAATTATGGTAAAAAATATCTGATAAATTATCTAAAAAAATTAGGATTAAGCAAATAATGAAATTATTTATTTTTTTATTGCAAGCGCAAGTTTTATTTTGCTTGCCAGTTGTTCTTCTAACCCTAATCCGCCAGTGAGTGAAGCGGAAGCATTGGCTCGCCTTGAGGTGTTGGATAAGTTAGATGCTAAAGAATATCCAAAAATCTCGCCAGCGCGAAGAAGAACGTTATCAAACAGCAAAACAACGTCGTTTAGATGATTTAGAAGCTGAACGTATTCACTATCAAAATGAGGGATTCGTTATCAAAAATTCCCGTCAGGAACGATTAGATATGATTGATGATATTGGTCGTATGCAGATGAATGAAGCTAAAGCTATTAATAAAGCTTATGAAAAATCGTAGCAGAAAACAAGATGTTTATATTATTCACTAATTTCTACTGTAAGGAGTTTTAATGAAAAATTACTTATTTGCACCTTAATTGTACCAATGCTATTTGCTTGTGCAACAGAACGTAAGAGTATTGCACAAATTAATGCTGAACGAAATAATGCGCAAGCTTATGTTACTACGGCAAGCCTTGAACAACAGCGTATGCAACGACAAAAACGAATTGGAAGAATCTATCTTAAGAAGACAGCAATCCCGAATGGAAAAATCAAACTACTCGTGAAAAAAGTAGATACTTGGCTAACTCCAATATTGGGTATTCAACGATAAAATAATATAAGGTTTGCAATAATTATTCTATATTGTGAACCTTTTTATAAGGATTCAAAAATGAAAAAAATATTTAATTATTCTTAGTGCGATGAGTGTATTAGCTGGCTGTACAGAACTAAATTCAATGAAAAAGGGCTTATTCCACCCTCATTTTTCAGCTCAAAAATTTTGTAGGAAATGGTATTGTCATAGTGCTTATGGTGATTGGAATCTTAATACAAAAGAATATATGGATTTTTAAGCCAGATGGCACATTAAAAAAATACTGGTATATTAACAGCACCACTATTAGCGGGTACACCGATTTAAAAATATGAATACAATATTAATGCTTATTGGAAAGTGGATGGATGGCATATTATTCAAAAAGCAAGCAGGAAAGGAAAAGTAAAACGCGCTCATGATCCAAAAGTACTTGCAGCAATGGCAAGGGATCCTAAATTAAAAGCAAAAAAAGAACTTGTTTTATTTAAGTTGGTGCAAGAGATGGCTTCTGGAGAACACTCTGCTCGTCGGGAAATTGAAAAGTGTTACAGAAAAAGGAATTTACAACTATTTACAAGTCATCGTCAGAAATTTGTAGCAGAGTAGAATAAATAAAATATCAAAATTAGGTATGTTCGCTTTGATTTGATATTAAGTGAATAATATTATTCAAATATACGAATATAGAATAGCGATCTAATCTGACAGTTACGAGATTTTTAAACACGTGGACTGTCAGATTGGGTTTGAAAACTCTACTGCTTATCTTCCAAAGCCCCCCATCACAAGCATAAAGAGTACCATTTTCAACTGTTCTTCTGGGATTGGCTTACCATTTAGTTTCAATTCGTTATTCTCTAAAGCAAGCGTTAATGTGACGGTTTTATCGGTGTTTACGATAATGCCATTTTGCTTCGTCTTCAGCAATTAATTCGTCCATTCTGTAAACTAAATCTTGTTTTTTTGATTTTTCTGGTACAAATTTAGATAATAATGAAATCGCGGTTTCTTTATTCACATCAAAATTGATCGAAAAATCTTTGAATTGTTTGTATAAGCCGCTGCGCATTAAATCAAATTTAGGATTTGGCACTAAAGCAATGTTCAGATCTAATGCCACTTTGCCTTTTTCATCAGAAATAGAAAGAGGGGCTAATTTAATTTGAGGCTGATTATTTGCAATGACCATGCCTGCTTGTTGTAATTTTTGCACCAATGGTTTAGGTAACGGCATATCTGAATCAGCCTTGCTTATTGCAACTAAAATATTTAAAAGTTCTTGTAATGCATTGCCATCAATATGGTTGAATTCTACATTGTTGGTCACTTTGCCTAAGTTGTTGCCGTTAATATGTAATTCATCTAGATTTGTTTTATTGATGATATTTACTGTATCACCCTCAACTTGTGTAGTTAAATTTGCTTGGCTGTTTTTTTCTGAATCAGAGAGAATTTTTTTCCCCAGTCTCTGCAGATTCGGTATTTTTGCTCAAAAATAGCCTATTTTTACTATTGATATTTCCACTATAAATAAATGGCCATTTTGTGCTTTGTAGTGAGCCTTGTACGACAAGATCTTTTTATTTTAATTGATGAAGCAGTTGAAACTGCATGATTTGGGTCATTTGAATTAAAATGCATCTACGGATAGCGTATAATTGCTCGGTTCATTTTTGTCTAAATCAACATTTAAGACGACATTTGACCAATCAAAATCAGCCTTAGATTGATCATTGTGATATTGCCCCGATGCAAGTTTTAATTCCGCATTACCATTTAAGGCATAATTCATTGCAAAAATTTAGTTGTAACGGTTTTTCTGATTTTTGTGATATCAAAGAATGCCTGAGTTGTTGCATTTTTTTCCTAACAAGGTTTGGCTTGAAAAAAATGGTTGGAACGAAATTTCAGTTTCGCCACACGATCAAGCGGCAAAGGACCCGTGATAAAGTGTTGATGATAAAGGAATAATGATCGTTTCATTTGCTTTATGAATTTCTATTTGATCTTGAATATGAGACGCAAATAATCCTCTATCAAATTTTTATATTTTTTTATAAAAAAATTTTACTTTCTTCTAATGCCTCAGTTTTTGGCAAATAGTTGATTTAACTGTTTTTAGTTGATGTAAATATTCTTCCTCAGCTTTTTTTCCCTGTAAACCATGCACCTGTACACCAAACGGCAGCAAGAGCAACGACTACGCCTGCAGCAATTTTTGATTTTTTTCATTTATTTCTTTCCTATTTTAAAGTAAAAATTTTCTCCAAATTTATCATAAATCCCTTTTTTTCTTGCCTGAAAATTTTTTTGTTTTGCCCCTTGAAGTTCATCATTTGAGACCTATCTTGAAAAACAAGAACGGAAATCACCGCACTTTTAAGAAATAAAAAAATTTTTAAAATTTTCTCTTGAAATGCGAAAGAATATCCACATCTTACAATTCGTAACAAATAGGGCTTGTAGATGTTTCAAAAATATTTGTGATAGAGGCTATTTTGAGATATTTATAAGTTCACCCCTGAATTTTTAAAAATTTTTTTACTAGGAGTACAAAATGGGAAAAAAATTATTGGTATTGACTTAGGTACAACAAACTCTTGTGTAGCAGTAATGGACGGTGACAAAGCACGCGTAATTGAAAATGCAGAAGGCGCACGTACAACCCCTTCAATTATTGCTTATACAGATAATGAAACCTTAGTGGGTCAGCCAGCAAAAGCGTCAAGCAATCACTAACCCGAAAAAAATACATTGTTTGCGATTAAACGTTTAATTGGTCGTCGTTTTGAAAGTGAAGAAGTTCAACGCGATATTAAAATTATGCCTTTCGAAATTACTCGTGCTGACAATGGCGATGCTTGGGTAAATGTAAAAGGTGATAAATTAGCACCACCGCAAATTTCTGCTGAAGTATTGAAAAAAATGAAAAAAACTGCAGAAGATTTCTTGGGAGAGTCTGTAACAGAAGCGGTAATTACTGTTCCTGCATACTTTAACGATGCACAACGTCAAGCAACCATCGATGCAGGTAAAATCGCAGGTTTAGATGTTAAACGTATCATCAATGAACCAACAGCAGCTGCGTTAGCGTTCGGTTTAGGTTCAAGCAAAGAGAACCAAGTGATCGCGGTTTACGACTTAGGTGGTGGTACATTCGATATTTCAATCATCGAAATTGATAACTTTGATGGCGAACAAACTTTCGAAGTATTGGCAACAGGTGGTAACACTCACTTAGGTGGTGAAGACTTCGATAACCGTGTAATTGATTACATTATTGATGAGTTCAAAAAAAGAACAAAACATCGATTTACGTAATGACCCAATGGCATTACAACGTGTAAAAGAAGCAGCAGAGAAAGCTAAAAATTGAACTTTCATCAGCTCAATCTACTGAAGTGAACCTTCCGTACATCACTGCAGATGCGACAGGCCCTAAACACTTAGCATTAAATATCACTCGTGCAAAATTAGAAGCATTAGTAGAAGATTTAGTAGCAAGCTCAATTGAGTCTTTGAAAGCTGTATTAAAAGATGCAGGTAAAAGCGTAAGTGAAATTCACGATATTATTCTTGTGGGTGGTCAAACTCGTATGCCACTTGTACAACAAAAAGTTGCTGAGTTCTTTGGTAAAGAAGCTCGTAAAGATGTTAACCCTGATGAAGCGGTTGCAATTGGTGCGGCAGTTCAAGGTGGTGTATTAAAAAGGTGATGTGAAAAGACGTTCTTTTATTAGATGTAACTCCATTATCATTTGGTATCGAAACCATGGGTGGTGTGATGACCACTTTAATTGAGAAAAATACCACGATTCCAACCAAAAAATCGCAAGTATTCTCAACAGCGGAAGATAACCAAAGTGCGGTAACCATTCACGTTCTTCAAGGTGAACGTAAACGTGCTGCAGATAATAAATCTTTAGGTCAATTCAACCTAGAAGGTATTAATCCTGCACCGCGTGGTATGCCACAAATCGAAGTAACATTTGATATTGATGCAAATGGCGTAATCAACGTATCTGCGAAAAGATAAAAATACGGGTAAAGAACAACAAATTCGTATTCAAGCATCTTCTGGTTTATCTGATGAAGAAATTCAACAAATGGTGCGTGATGCAGAAGCAAATGCTGATGCAGACCGTAAATTTGAAGAAGTTGTTCAAGCGCGTAACCAAGCTGACGGTATTGCACACGCAACACGTAAACAAATTGCAGAAGCTGGCGATGCATTGAGTGCCGCAGACAAAGAGAAAATTGAAGCTGCAGTCGCTGAGCTTGAAACAGCAGCAAAAGGCGAAGATAAAGCAGAAATTGAAGCGAAAATTGAAGCGGTAATTAAAGCCTCTGAACCATTAATGCAAGCAGCTCAAGCAAAAGCTCAACAAGCTGGTGGTGAGCAACCACAACAATCATCAGCAAAAGATGATGGCGTGGTAGATGCTGAATTTGAAGAAGTGAAAGATAATAAATAATTCACCGCTCTTCTTAGCATAAACAAAGGGCGTGGAAACACGCCCTTTTTGGTGTATATATATTTGGGTAAATATGGATAAGTTTTGAGAGAGAGACTAGAAAAAAAATTATTTCAGAAATTTTCAGAAGTGTTAGGAAAAGAAATACTAAGTACAAGTTACAGATTTGAATTTCTTGGTGTTCACATAGTGCTCCAAAAATCTTTAGATAATGGAAAAAAATGGCTATTTATACTTTTTAAACTATAAAGATACCTAGTTTAAAAAAATAGGTAAAGTCAGTGGCTAAAAAGCAAAGCTAGATATACTTCTCAAACATATGTTACCAAAAGTCTTCTATCAGTAATTTAGCTAAGTCAATTTTTAAAGAGATGAAGTATTTTGCTATCTCTCATTCAATTACTAAAGAGAAATGTCTGAGTCAGTGGATTGAAAAGATAACTGCCAAAGAATAAATATCTTAATTGATGAAGAATTAGGTCAGCTTGGCATTATCGTTAATTGAAAGCTGCATTACATTATAAATACAATCCTAAATATGAAGGTTAGAGCAAGATATATTTCGCTTTACATACATAAAATCATTGTGTGTGAAATCTCATTACCACTAGTTAAAATATTTTAGAATTGCTAATGAATTGGAATACTATGGCAAAAAAAGATTACTACGAAGTCCTTGGATTGAAAAAAAGGGGCGAGTGAGAACGATATTAAACGTGCGTATAAACGTTTAGCGTCTAAACATCACCCTGATAAAAAAACCAAGGCAGTAAAGAAGCAGAAGAAAAAAATTCAAAAGAAATTAATGAAGCTTATGAAGTATTAGGCGACGATCAAAAACGTGCAGCCTACGATCAATATGGCCACGCAGCCTTTGAACAAGGTGGTGGCGCAGGTGGTTTCGGTGGTGGCTTTGGCGGTGCTGATTTTGGTGATATGTTCGGCGATATCTTTGGAGACATTTTTCGGCGGTGGTGGACGTGGTCGCCAGCGTGTTGTTCGTGGCGAAGACTTACGCTATGACTTAGAAATTACTTTGGAAGAAGCCGTAAAAAGGTACAACCAAAGATATTCAAATCAATACTCTTGCACATTGTGATAGCTGTGATGGCTCTGGGGCTGAAAAAGGTTCTAAAGTGGAAACTTGTCCGCATTGTCACGGTTCTGGTCGAATTCGTCGTCAGCAAGGTTTCTTTGTATCTGAAAGTATCTGTCCAACTTGTCATGGTAGCGGTAAGAAAATTGAAAAAAACCTTGTCGCAGTTGTCATGGAGAAGGGCGTGTTCATAAGAAAGAAAATCTTTCAGTAAAAAAATTCCTGCGGGCGTAGATACGGGCAACCAACTTCGCTTAGCTGGAAAAGGCGCTGCGGGTGAAAATGGTGCTCCAGCTGGAGACTTTATATGTTGTGATTCACGTGAGAGAACATAACATTTTTTTGAACGTGACGGTAACAACTTATATTGTGAAGTACCGATTAGCTTTTGCTACTGCAGCGCTTGGCGGTGAAATTGAAGTGCCAACTTTAGATGGCAGAGTGAAACTTAAAAATCCCAGCTGAAACGCAAACAGGGAAAATTATTCCGCATGCGAGGCAAAGGTGTCGCCTCTACACGTAGTGGCTATGCGGGCGATTTGATTTGCCGTATCGTGGTCGAAACGCCCAGTTAATTTAACCAGCGAGCAAAAAGAATTACTTCAAAAACTTGAGGAAAGTTTACAAGGTAAAGATTTAAGTAAACATGCACCAAAAATCTTCAGGATTTTTAGACGGTGTGAAAAAAATTCTTTGATAATTTGGGTAAATCTGACAAATAAAGATAATGAAAAAAAGTCCGCATTTTGCGGACTTTTTTTATATGCAAATAATCTCTTTCAAAAATTACCGCACTTTTTGTGCTTTTTATTCAATGGCACTATTTACGGACAGTATATTCGCCTTCACATACCCATTTATAACTGGTTAATGCTTCTAATCCCATTGGGCCTCGAGCGTGAAGTTTTTTTGAGTACTCACGGCAACTTCTGCCCCTAATCCAAATTGTCCGCCATCAGTAAAGCGTGTGCTTGCATTCACATAAACGGCTGCCGCATCAACTTGATTGATAAATTGACGGGCTAGGTTTTTGTGAAGAAGTTAAAAATACTTTCAGAATGTTGCGTACCATATTGGCGAATATGCTCAATAGCGGCATGAATATCTTCCACAACAACGATATTCAAATCCAATGATCCCCATTCTTCGCGCAATTCTTTTTCTGTCACTTCGCAGACATTCGCACCCGCTTGTTTCAATATATTAAGTGCGGTGGATTTTGCGTGATATTTTACATTTTTGGACGAGAGGTGAGAGACGAGTTTAGGTAAAAATTCTTCAGCAATAGAATGTTGAACTAATAAAGTCTCTAATGTGTTACAGGTGCTGGGACGTTGTGTTTTGGCGTTATCAATAACAAAAATTGCTTTATTTTTGATCCGCACTTTCTTCAACGAAAGTATGGCAAAACACCCACGCCCCCCACAATAACAGGAATAGTCGAATGTTGTTTACACAATTCATGTAAACCCGCACCACCACGAGGAATAATCATATCCACATAGCGATCTAGTTTTAATAATTGTATAACGAGTTCACGGTTTGGATCGGTTATGGCTTGCACTGCAAATTTTGGTAAGCCTGCTTGCTCTAAAGCATGTTTGTACAACTTCGATTAAAATTTTTGTTAGAAAACTGTGTTTCTTTGCCACCGCGTAAAATCACTGCATTACCCTGTTTTTAAGGCAAAGACTTGCTACATCAATGGTCACATTTGGGCGAGCTTCATAAATTGTGCCAATGACACCGAGCGGAGTGCGTACGCGTTCGATTTTTAAGTCCGCTATCCAATGTGCCGCCGTCTATGATTTTTCCCCACAGGATCTGCAAGTGAAATAACGTGGCGTACATCATTAGCAATGCCTTGCAAACGTTCTTGCGTGAGCAGTAGGCGATCAATCAAGGCATCTGATAATCCATTTTGTTTGGCAAGTTCAATATCTTTTTGCATTTTTCAGCTAAGATAAGCGGTGCTTGTTGTTCTAGTTGTTCTGCAATAATGGATAATGCACGATTTTTCAGCAGTGGTGAGTTGAGCCAAGATAAATGCAGCATCTTTGGCTTGTTTGCCCATTTGTTCTAACATAGTTATTTCCTTTATTGTATTTATTTCTTTTTATTTCGGTAGCTTATCTTGTTCTTCCGATGTGAGTTCTTGGTAATTAAATACCGGCAAACCCCATTCGAAATGAATAGCTAAAAGGCGTAAAGTAAAGCTGCTAATAAGTGTGAGTAACACAGCAAGCGTATGTTCTACTTGAAGTGTGCTTAATGCGTAATAAGTCAGCGTGGCAAATAGCGCAATGCTGGCGTAGAGTTCTTTTTGGAACACGAGAGGAATTCGATTGCATAGCATATCGCGTAGAACCCCGCCAAAGGCACCTGTAATACAGCCAGCAATACTTACAATGGTGAGGCTATGTCCCATATCCATCGCAATTTGTGCGCCAATAATGGAATATACCACTAAACCCATCGCATCGAGCACCAAGAAAATAGTGCGGAAATAGCGCATAAAATGATTGATGAATGGCGCGACATATACGGTGATACCGCTGCACTTGCCACCATTAAAAAAATATTCTGGGTGCTTAACCCAGCCGAGAGGGTAATGCCCGAGTAGTACATCACGCACAGAGCCGCCGCCAATGGCGGTGACGGATGCGATAATTATCACGCCAAAAATATCCATTTTTCTCGACCTGCCGCAAGTGCACCTGTCATTCCTTCAGCGGTGATACCGATGATATATAAAAATACTAAGTAACATTCATGTACCTAAGTGCGGTTATAATTGGTTTCATTCTACTTTAAAAATTTAATGAATTTTTTTAGCATAATGGCGCATTATTTTTTTCAGACGTCAAAATTATGTCAGAACAATCTTCTAAATATATCGCGGCATTGCTTGCGGTATTATCTATCTCAATGGTGCTTGGCATCGATCTATTTATTTTTTTCTTTGCAACCTGAAAAAGCAAACAATACCTCATTTAGGTGTAGAGCGTATTGGTTGCCCAGTTAATTTCTTTGTTGGTGTTTTATCGCGGTGAAATTTGCCCAGGACAACGTGGTCGTTTAATCAAAGTTAATCTGACTTTTGCCATTTATTGGGCAGTGTGGTTGGTGATAAGTTTATTGGAGAATAATCATACACTTACTAACGTGATGAGCGTATGTGGTCTTTTCTGTCGTGTATTTTATTTGGAAACAACCAAAAACTGAAAAATCCGTAATAGCTTTTTTTATTGATGGCTGCATTAATTGCGGGTTTAGGTTGCTTGAGTTATTTAATGATTTTTACCGTGCTTCCTGCGAGTGCTTTTGCTGAATATAACCCGTTTGCGCCGATTTTATCTGGCGTGATTTTAGCAAATCTTGCACTTGTTATTGCACGAAATCGTTTACAAGGTTTTATTGCATTGTTGCCCTTAGCCATGATTATATTGCTCGCCCTAAATGCTTTGGCTATGTTCTTATTTTTTTACTTTTTAAATGGCATGGAAAGTGCGGTTGATTCTGACAGTATTTTTCGCTTACATCATTTATTTTTGTTTGCCATTTTGTTATTGCGGCTATTTCTGATTCTGCATAGTTTCCAAAAGTGGAAATTATCTGCCAATAGTTTATTTATCCTATTATTTATTGCTGTTTGCTTACCGTTATGGATGATCTTTCGCTTAATAAAAAAGCAGAATAATATTGCCTCTTTTGATGTTGGTGGTAGGCTGTATTTTTATTTGGATTAGGTAGCTTTGATTGTTAAGTTTGTGCCTGTCGGTGCTTATGCAATTGCTTTTTTTGGCGATTATTAATTGCATCGGGCATTTTCTATTTTTAATGAAACTAAAAACGCAACATTTTTCCAAAAAGTAAAAAGCCTTATTTTTGCCGCACTTTCTGGAGTATTTTTAGCGTTTGATCTTGCCTTTTGGCATGAAAGTATTTACGCCGTAGGTCCAGGCATTTCTACCTTATTAAATAGCTTGCAAATTTTTTTGTTTGGCTGCCATTGGTTTTGTCTTTTTTGCCGAACGTCAAAGTAAACTACAAATATTAAGTTTGTTTTTGGCGATAGTTGGCGTAGCGTTAATTTCTGTCGAAGAATTACAGCATAATATTGACGGAATTTATGGCATTGTGATTGGTTTAATTTCAGCGGTAATGTTGGCTGGTTCTATGGTGATGGTGAAAAAGTTCATCAAGAAGAGCAAACAGCATTATTTCCATTGATGTTAATGATCAGTTTGACAGGTGCTTTAGTGCTGCTTGTCCCATCTTTAATTTTCAATTCAAACAATCTTTATCCAACAACATGGCAGGATTGGGGATTAGTCGTGATTTATGGTGCGGTGATGCAGTGCGTAGCTTTGGGGGCATGATTGCTTATTCAATCCCTTTGCTTTCGCTAAGTGTTACTGGATTATTGTTACTCACGGAGCCAGTAGCTGCATTGTTGATTGATTATTTCTATTTGGATAAAAGCGATTAATCTTTGGCAATGGCTTGGTGCATTGCTCACTTTATTACGATTTATTTAGGATCGAAAACGTTTAGAAATTAATGTTCCCTCACTCATCATTGAGGGAACAATGATGAGATGAGAGCTTATTTTTCTCTCAGATAAGATTTCGGCTGGTTAGAAAGTAATATGCCAACACGGAAATCGCGACACATGCCCCATAGTAAAGAGCATTGGTGCGGCAGTATCCATTTTCATTGATGCGACTAAACTTCCATAATTGACCCACTGCAAAAACGTACGCTACCAATCAAAGAATTTGCCGTTCCCGCCATTTGAGGACATCTTTCAAAAGCTGATGCCATTGCATTTGATGAAATCACGGGGTTTGGACCGACGAAAAAGGCGACGCCAATTGCCATTGGCCAAAAACCGAGATCTAAAAAGTGCGGTCAAAATTAGCCACATTCCAGAAAGGAATTGAATTGTGAGGGCTATCCGTAACATTGTTTCTGCGCCCACTTTAGTGACAAATCGGCTATTCAAAAAGGAGGCAAAAGATCATCGTAACGATATTCATCATGCAGAAGTAACCAAACTGATCGACCGGAACGCCATAAATGCCGATATAGACAATTGATCCTGCAGTCACAAAGCAAACAACCCACAAAGCCAAAAGAGGCGGCAAACATATAGCCGAGCACTTCTTTTTGTTTCCAAAGCAGAAGGAAAATTGCGAGCGATAATATTTAAGCGCAGCGGAATGCGATTTTTCTTTTTATGGGTTTCTGGAATGATGAAAAAGACCAATGCAGCGGCTAATAATCCCACCAGCGAAATAACGTAAAAATCGCGTGCCAGTGGAAAAAAGATTTAACGATGTAACCACCAATAATTGGTGCAACTAAAGGTGCAAAGCATAAACACTAACGTGATGGTGGACATCTACTTTTAGATAGCTGATCTTTACTAAATAAATCCGCAATAATGCGCCTGAAAGCACAACAGGTGCAGCACCAAAGAAACCTTGTACAAAAACGAAGTGCGGTGAAATTTCCAACTGAATTTATTTCGGTGAGTACTAAAGCTGTTAATGCGCCTACAATGACACCGAGTAAAATGATCGGTTTTCGTCCGAAACTATCACCAAAAGGCCCCCAGAAAAAGCTGACCAAACGCCATGCCATAAGCAAAAGAAGTGAGCGTGTGTTGTACTGTGTTCTGGACTTACGCCGAGATCTTTCGCAATTTCTAAAAAGACGGCAAATACATCTACGCCAAAAGGCGGTAGCATGGAGAGAATACCGAGCGTAAGAATAAAGATAAAAGTAGATTTTTGCTGACTCATCTTATTTCACCAAACTTTCGATTTCACTTTTTGAGTCAATGAGCGGTATTCGCCCTTCTTCTAGAGGATTCATCTACACGACATCACCAATTTTCCAGCGATGTAATCCAACAACTTTATTCCCAAGCTGCGGCAAACATACGTTTTACTTGATGAGTAGCGACCTTCAGAAATGGTCAGATTTCACATTGTAATCATCTAAGATTTCTAATTTTTGCTGGTTTAGTAGGTTCTTTTTCTCCGCGTAATAAAAATGCCTTCGCACAAGCTGGCGCATAATTTTTTCTTCTACGGGGATCAGCTAATGTCACCAAATAGGTTTTTCACAATGATGTTTTGGGAAGTGATGCGATGTGACCATTGTCCATCATCGGTAAGCAATACGAGACCAGTCGTATCCACATCTAAGCGACCTGCGCTATGTAATTTTGCCCGCTAAAGGGTAATCGAAAAATTGATAAATTGTTGGATAGTCGCCATCATCATTAGAACAAACACAGCCTTGTGGCTTATTGCAGCATAAAATACTGGCCTTCCCACCCAGTTAATAATTGATCTTCAAAAATGAATTTCATCTTCTTGTGAAATTTGTACGCGCCACTTTTGACAATTTCACCATTAATACCGCACTTTGGCGGATTGCTTTCGTTGCTTGAGAACGCGTTATCCCGTATTTCAGCAATAAATTTACTATCTATTATGTTTTCTCTGTTAAAATTCTAGGCATTGTACAGGTTTTTGCTTTTAGAACGAAACAAAAAGGCTGCAATGCAGCCTTTATCTACTAAGCTTGGTTAAACCATTTCACGTAATCGAAATTGATCAATATCCCATTCCAGCCAGAAAAGTTCAAAAAGATCGCCCATGATTTTTCTTCTCAGAGCCTTTTATATAATAAGCCGATTTTAAAAGCAGGGTAGAGGCTTATGAGTACGTGCTTTATAAAAGGAGTTGATCAAAGTTGAATGTCTTTTTCGGTTACGCCATCTCGATCTGTCATCATAATAAAAAGATTGTCTAACTTCATTCGTGACGTGCGAAGTTGCCATTTTCATTGGCTACTGCTCACTGTGATAGTGCATCAAAAATGAATGTGAGATCGGCAAGTTTTCCCACGGATAACTTTTTCTGTTTGTACGAATGTGAGAGGTTGAGCGAATGAAAATCCATATTTTGTAAATAACGTCAAAAATCTGTGGCGAGAGATAGAGGTCACAGAGAATTAAAACGGCTGGTGCAAATCATGTAAGATAAAAAGCTCCCACGCAATTCATGAAATGACAGTCATGCCTTTGGTTAGTCAATTTACGTTGTAATGAACGATTGATAAAAATCGTTGGCATTTATTTCAGTATTTTTAGATTTTTGAAATGGATTCATTCTTATTATCCTCTATGATTCTCTTGTGAAAATCTCTACCTTGCTGAAAATGAAAAGTCTAGCTACGCCTCGCATCAAAAATTTTGTAATGATTTTGTGAAATTTGCAGTTCTGTCACAATTTTTGAATAAAACCGCTATAATCGACGTAATATTTCAATCCTGTTTCAAGAAAATGGAGCATTTATTGTGACTGAACAATTGCATGTCATATAGGTTTCCATGAATTTCCCAATTCCTGGAAAAATCGAAGGACTCCCAACAAAAATCATTAGCAACACAACGCGATCTGGCTAGCTTATTCACCAGGTGTGGCAGAGCCTTGTTTAGAAATTGAAAGATCCTAAAGCTGCCTCTTACAAATATACGGCGCGTGGAAATTTAGTGGCGGTGATTTCCAAATGGTACAGCGGTACTTGGTCTTGGATAATATTGGTGCGCTTGCGGAAACCGTAATGGAAGGGAAGGGCGTGTTGTTCAAAAATCTGCAGGGCATCAACGTATTTGATATTGAAGTGAATGAACATGATCCCGATAAATCCTAGATATTATTGACCTGTTAGAGCCAACTTTCGGTGGGGTAAGCTTAGAAGATATTAAAGCACCAGAATGTTTCTATATTGAACAAAATTGCGTGAGAGAATGAATATTCCTGTATTCCATGATGACCAACATGGTACGGCGATCATCAGTGCTGCGCGATCATCATTCTCGTATTGTGATGGGTAAAAATGAAGATGTTCGTGACTTGTGGCTTCTGGTGCGGGTGCAGCATCTATTGCGTGCTTGAACTTATTGCTTTTTTAGGTATGAAACGTGAAAACATCACGGTTTGCGACTCGAAAAGGCGTGGTATATAAAAGGCCGTGATGACAAAATGGATCAAACCGAAAAAGATTATTGCACCGAAGATAATGGCTGGCGTAAACTTGGCGATGCGATGCCAAATGCGGATATTTTTCTTTAGGTTGTTCTGCGGCTGAGTGCATATACAAAGATATGGTGAAAACCATGGCTGCACATCCAATTATTCTTTGCTTTTGAAGCTAACCCAAATCCTGAAAATTACCCCGCCAGAAGCGAAAGCGGTTCGTCCTCGATGCGATTGTATGTACAGGCCGCCCTGATTATCTCAAACCAAGTAAATAACGTGCTTTGTTTCCCATTTCATTTTCCGTGGTGCATTAGATGTGGGCGCAACTATTAATGAAGAAATGAAACGTGCGGCAGTTTGACTGCCATCGACCTTGCAGATTAGAAGAGCAAAAACGAAGTTGTAACTCTCTGCTTACGGTGGTGAAGGCGCGACATTTCGGTGCCGATTACGTGATTCGCCCATTCGATCCTCAGCTTAATTGTGCGTATCGTCACCAGCGGTATGCAGCCGCAATGGAATCTGGTGTGGCAACTCGTCCAAATTCAAAAATTGGGATGCTTATGTGTGAAAAACTGACTCGCGTTTGTTTACGCAAACGAGCTTGTTTATGCGCCCTATTTTCAACCGCAAAAAGCGGCAAAACAACGTATTATTTTGAAAGCGGAAGGGGAAGAAAAAGCATTGCATGCCACCCAAGTGATTTCAACTGGGCTGGCATAGATCAATCCCGGTCGCCGTAGCGTGATTGAAGATTAAAAACTTGGCTTTACGCTTTAACCGCCGGTGTCGATTTTTGAAATTGTGGATAACGAAGATATCCTCGCTATGAAGAATGTTGGAAACATTACTACGAGCTTACCAAACGTAAAAGGCATTACACCCTGCAATCGCAAAACGCGTGGTGCGTCTCTAACACTACCGTATTAAACTTCACGTTACTGTAGCTTAGGTTATGCAGACGCTTTAGTATGCGGCTTATTTGGTTCATACGGAAAACACCCAGACATGTCGATCATGATATTATTGGCTTAAAAAGATGGCGTGAAAACTGCTCGCAGCTTTAAATAGTCCCTTTGTATGCTACCGACGGGTAACGTATTTCAACTGATACCCACGTCAAATAGTAATCCAACAACGGAAGAATGCAGCCGAAATCACCCTATGTCGGCAGAAGAAATTCACCGTTTCGGTATTGAGCCCGCGGTTGCATTGCTTTCTCATTCTAATTTTGGTTCCTCTAATTCACTCGGTGCACCAAAAATGCGTGAAGTGTTACAGATCGTCAAGAGCGTAATCCGCACTTAATGATCGATGGTGAAATGCGCGTGGCGATTTAGCGATGAATGGAAGCTCACCGCAAAAGAAGTGCATGCCTGATAGCCCATGGAAAGGAAGTGCAAATTTATTAGTGTTCCCTGATGAGCTTCATCACGTATTAGTTATAGCTTATTACGCGGCACCACTACGGCAATTACCGTTGGCCCGATCTTACCGGGTATGAACAAAGTCTGCGCATATTCTTAATCCAGGGGCGTCTGTTCGCCGTATTATTAATATGATTGCCTCATGCTGCGGTGAAAGCTACAACGAAAGTAATCGAAAAGTGCGGTAAATTTTTATTAAATTTTCGCCGTTGTTTTAACAAAGCCTCGATTTTTTCGAGGCTTTATCTTTCAGTGAATCGATTGGCTAAAATTGTACTACACAGAATTTCGGCATATTGTTTGACATTTGAGATTAGCTAAAAACTATGCGAAATTGACTACACTTTTTAAGACTTTTGTCATGTCGAAAAAGGAACCGACCGATAGACAGTTGCTCTATCTTTCTTTAATTTAATACGGCTTGAATGCCGTTACATTAGTGGTTTTTACAATGAAAAAGCGCATTCCCCTTTATTTCCCCATCTTCACATTCGTGTTGATTAATCTCATTATCCTTTCCTTATCCCGTTTGGGACTTGCTATATGGCAATCAGAGCGTGTCATGCCGCCGTAGATGGCTGGTTGCAATTATTTTGCGTTAGCGAATGAATGGATGTTGTAGCACTCTGTTATTTATTTTGGCGTACCTGCATTGCTCACAACATTGTTCCATACACAACAAAAAGTTTTGGAAAAATTTCTTTACGCCTTTTGGTTAACGCTTGTTAGCGTGTCGTATTATCTTTGTGGAAATTGCCACGCCTGCGCTTTATTGAAACCTCACGATATCGTCCAAATCGTTTATTTATCGAATATCTGATTTATCCGAAAGAAGTTTTTCAATGCTTGCTGAAGGGCACTTTAAGTGCGGTGATTTTTAGCCTTGTTTTTCACGTTTGCCGCCGTGATTTATTGGAAAAATTTCTGGTTGGGCTGTCAAGTACGTTCAATGAGTTGGAAAGCTTCGCTCTGTGATTGCTTTGCTTGTGATTGTAGTGAGCTTTCTGGAGCGCGTTCAAGCTTTTTCAACACCGCGGTATCAATCCCGCCATGGTGGCTTTTTCTTCTGATGCGTTAGTAATTCTTTGGTGCTTAACTCGGCTATTCGGTCATTTATGCGGCACAGCAATTTAAAAGATGAAGAAAAATCTTCAGAAATGTACGGAAAAATGGATGCAAATGAAACAGTCTCGTATTGTTAAAAGCCAGCGGTCTGTCCAGACAGCGATTATATTTCGGGATAAATACAACTCTAACGAAAAATGTTGCGACTTATCAGGTAAACCTAAAATATCGTGATTTTGCTACAGAAAGTCTTGGCGCTCAATTTATTGGCACACTTGGTGGCAAACCACTTTCTCCAAATAGTGGATCGGGCTCGCAAAGAAGGGTGGTTGTTGAAAATCTTATGCAACAGGCACGCGTTCAGTACGCGGTATTGAAGCGTTAACCACTGCAGGTTTTACGCCAACACCAGCTCGTGCAGTGGTAAAACTTAATGCTCAAAAGTGGTTTCTTTACTATTGCGGATTTATTACATAAACAAGGCTATAACACTTCATTTATTTATGGCGGTGAAAAGCACTTCGACAATATGGCGAGCTTTTCTATGGTAATGGCTTTCAAAGATATTTGGGATCAACAAGATTACCAAAATCCAACATTTACTGGCACTTGGGCGTGAGTGATGAGGATTTGTATTTGATAAAGCCGATGAAACTTTCACGAAATTACAAAATGAAGGTGAAAACCGTTTAGTTTAGTGTTTAGCTCGAGCAATCATGATCCATTTGAATATCCAGATGGAAAAATTGAGCTTTTATGAGCAACCAAAAAGCCACTCGTAATAACGCGGCAAAATATGCGGATTATGCGTTAGGTCATTTCTTTTAAAATGGCAAAACAATCTAGTATTGGAAAGACACGATTTTTCTTAATTGTTGCGGATCACGATTCTCGTAGGTGGAGCGAGTCTTGTGCCGATTACATTTCCATATTCCAGCCTTGATTCTTGGTGATGGCATCGCACGTCGTGACAGCCGTCTTGTGAGCCAAATTGATATGCCAACCACATTAGCTTTCTTTAGCAGGCGTTAGGTGGCAATACCCAATGATTGGCTTTTGATTTAACGCAAGATGTAAACTCAGACCGTGCCTTTATGGGCAATATGATCAAACTCAAAAGCTAATGATGAAAGCAATAATGATGTGGTGATTCAAATGCCAAATAAAGCGGCACAAAGGTTATCACTATGATAAAAGCTTTCAGAAACTTTAACGCCAAAAGACGTGCCTGATGCAATGAAAAAGAGGCATTGGCTCACGCTTTATTGGGTAGTTATTTATATAGAATCAGCTGTATTCTTCGGGTGAAAATAAATAAACAGAACGCCAGCTTTAAGCTGGCGTTTTCTGACTTTTCAAAAAACAAACCGTCTCACGTAATTGATGTAATTGATCCGAAGTTGCCGCGGCTTTTTCAAATTCCAAATCTTGGCAAATTTATACATTTGTTGTTCCAGTCCTTTGATTTGTTGTTGGTATTCTTTTGGCATTTTTCGGTGCATTATAAAGTGCGGTTGGTTCATGCCATTTTCCACGTTGTTTATTGGCTTTCGCTTTTTGGTTTGTACCTGTCCAATATCAACAATTCCCCGACTTTCTTATTTAATGCTTGTAACTGTGCCGCGTTCTCTTCATTGTGTTGCTTTGTCTCGACGACCGTTGGTTTCCGCCGTGGCTCCCATCGATTTTGTGTGATGCTGTCCGCATATAAAAATCTGTTTACCGATTTGAGTTTCGTGCAGCACGGCTCGGATGGTTTGAGTTAAAGAACGTGGTGGAACGTGCATCCTTCTTCTTTGTCGCATCTAGCACTCGCTACAAGAGACACTGGGAGATATCTAAACCTTCACGTACGAATGTTAATCCCAGCAATAAGCATCAAATTCGCCTAAACGCGAAATCACGGATGAATTTCGTGACAGCGGTATCCACTATCAACATTGAATGGGGATAACGCACACTGAATCGCGTGTTCGTCCTAAATAATCCGTTAAATCTTCCGCCATTTTTCTGGTGAAGTGTTGTGACTAAACGCGCTCATTTTTATCCGCTCTCTGGCGAGGCTTTGAGCAATCATCCACTTGAATTGAGACTGGGCGAATTTCAATGAGCGGGATCGGAGCAAACCAGTCGAGGAACCGCCGATCGAGTGGTCGCTGCCTGATTTCTCACCAATTCACTGTAAGGCCCTGTGTAATAGCAGAAACCTCGATGGGTTTGTGGAGCTCAAGCGTTTCAAATTCCTCAAAAGCGTAACGGACGATTATCCAATGCAGACAGTGGCAGATTCGGAACCATATTCGACTGAGGCTCTTTGTGACGAACGGTCGCCACGATCATCCCGCCGTGAGGCGCAGTCACATGTAGAGATCCATCAATAATTAAAATGGCATCAGAGGGCATGTATGCGAACAATGGTGGTGGCTCGCCCTCATTTCGCCCGACAAATAGCGAGAGTAGTTTTCGATGCCCGAGCAGCAGCTCAATTCATTCATCGTTTCAATATCATTGGCACAGCTGGCTGATACGTTGTTCTTCTAAAAAGCTTTATGTTCTTTAATGAAGTATCACTGGCGTGATACGAGGTCTCTTTTGATGTTTCTCATCGCATCTAAAATGCGTTCTCTGGGCGTGCACATGGTGCGTTTTGGGACGAGATCGTGCGGCGGGACCGCACGACCATTGCCAGCAAGCGGATCAAACAAACTCGTCGTTCCGTTCATCGATAGATACCCATTGACGCTACCGCACGATCGTACCGGGACTCCGCAGGAATATAATGGTTTCTATACGCGAACACGGAAAGATCCACGCTGAAAGTCGTCGGTCATTGCGGGTGTGGCCAGAATTCCGCTAACTTCGCGAAAATTTGGCGCTGATCGATAATGGCACCTCGGTGTAAAATGCAGCCATCGTTTGTGGATCAAATATCGTGATCGCCCAAACCATGTGCGGAAACGGGAGCCACCACGATGGTGGTATCTCGACGTTCTAGAAAAGATTTCGTCGCTGAAAGACGCATTTGTTTCGAGTTTGATCATCACGGACGCATCTTTTCAATGATGTATCGCTGCTGGGCACATGAGGCTGCGGTCGATGGCAATCATGGTAAGACAAATGTCCACCGCATTGGTGTGAAACAGCTTTCTATTTCTCGCATAAAGCTGGGCGGCAAAGGGTTTCATTCGGTAGCAAGTAACATGGGGCGATTTAATTGAGCTGATCACGTGGCGATAGGTGACGTCTTCGGAGCCTGTTAAGCACCGAGCAAAGTTTGATGCGCCAATCCATCCGTTGCCACCTTCAGCGAGTTTTCTCGATAGCTTGTGGCTGATCGCCAGAGGGACGAAAGGTCAGAATGCAGAATGAAATGGTTTTTGTGTTGATCAGACATAAAGCGATACCGGTCGGTCTGATAGTTTTGAATAATGTCTATTTTAGCATATTTACTGTGTAAAATTGATCAGGCAAAATCTAAGTTTTACACAAGACTAGTGATGTCAAGAGGAAGATGCCTTCACAAATTATAAAAAACTTAATTTTACTAGACAAAATCTAATTTGTTGATTTTAAATTAAAATTTACTTTAGGCTAATCTGTAATCAAGATCGAATGAAGCCTTGGTAAGAAATATGATCAAAATTTTAAAAGTT
>BNJS01002390.1_pt1 | contig 73248 bp, 83 predicted proteins | sample 8540461 | NCBI WGS metagenome assembly BNJS01 (sample SAMD00202454, study PRJDB9452) | human saliva metagenome | isolation source: human saliva | place: Japan
GTTGCGGCAACTGCCAAATCAAGGTCAAGTCAAAAGTGGGAAGAAAATTTCTTTGACCTTGTAAAACTTCACCAATTAGCCCGTCGAAGAGTGATTTAGGGGCTGGGTGATTGTGGTCAAAGTTAGTAAGGCCAAACAAATATGAATTAAAGGCAAGATTGTGAAAGAGTAAAACCCCAATCAAAGGACAGTCATAGCTATGGAAGCAACCATATTGAATCATAATTCCTCAATAAGTTCATCAGATTCTTAAAACCATGGATGGCCTCTTAAAGTTACACCAGTAATATAAAATTAATAATATAGTCAAAAATCAACAAACATAGAGAGTTGTCTCAACAACCTGAACAGTTCTTCTTCCTTAACATTCTTTATTATGATTCGCTAATCATGAAGTGCAGAATAATTTGAATAACAGATATTAAAAGGCAATCTCAGAAAGGATGGTAATAAGTTTGCAATCATTACCAGAAAGGATAATTTGACATCCCATGTGCCTTCTTTGAAGACCACGCGCGGATAGTTGCTCGACTAGATTGTTTTGTGACATGCGATATCTCCTCGTTGTTACCATGTGTGATTAGTGATGGTTTTCTATTTTGTCCACAAATAAGTGAGAAAAGAGGCTAGGACATTGTACCTCTTCCAGCCTCCCTCGTGGTTTCTTATTTAGCCATGCCAAATCTTTATCAAATTGTGAGGGTGATTCTAGTCATTGGTATGATATCGTTATAAGCGTCACTCCTTGAGCAGCACTTTTCAGTCAGAGACTGACATTTGACAGCTAAGTTTAGGCATAGCAGTTGTGTATTATCAGATGGAACCCATAGTAATTACGCTTGGTACGGTACATCATTTCTAACTGACTTCAGGCGAACTTCTTTGTGCTTAGCGGATGATGCTTGACGGCCTTCGTGAGTAATTGGTTATTTTGACTGTCTTTGGCTTGTCAGGCTTGCCAATGATGCGAGAAGCAGCGATACACCGTTCAGCGTACCTTTAGAAGGTGTTTGGTTTACAGCGTAAGAGTTTTACACCCATAGAGGCTTTTGTTGAACATCTTGGCCACCGATGTTAACTGTTGGATAGAAACGGCGGCACACACTGTCTTTGCCAAACAGCTGTGCAACGCTGCTCCCGATGGTCCCTGATTCAGAATGCATCAACTGAACCATCTTCCAGATTTAGCCCACATCATGTGGCTTCGATCCAACGTTGACCGATCAACTTTGTTTGTCTTTTGAGCTGCGATGAGATTTAAGAACATTCACACCAGCCTCTGTACCCCAGTTAGTACCTTTCGCATCTTACCGTTACGGACTGAGAGGTGTACTAACTAGAAGAGAGGGCAGTTGTGGCTCAACTTCTCAGGTTGCTTTCGCCGATTTAGCTTTAAAGTGAGTTGTTTCATACGGTTGCAACATCTTCTTCATTAAGCTTAGACTTGTTGTAAAGTAAAGTGACGGGGTTTCGATACCTACCGCCATATGGAAGGCGTAGGTTTCACACTTTGTATTGAGCACCTTTGGCAGCTGCTCAGTATCTTGCTCAGTAATTTCTTTTGAGTATTTCGCGGAATCTCTTGGATAGCTCAGAGTCTACAGTTTACCGAGTTGGTCATGTGGAGTGAAGAGATCTCTGCAGCAGTAGATGCATCTTTACGTCGTTTTCTTGGAGCGTTTGGGTCTTCATTTCAACCATATCAACTTTGTATGACCAGATTTCTTTTCAAAGCTCTGCTACTGTGACAGATGAGACTTCTTACTTGGTTGGACCCAAAGTTTTAAAATTGCTATCTAGATTTGAGCTTTGTTTGAGTTTGGGCTACCAAGAGTCAGACCAATACTAGAGTCTGCACCACGAGTATGTTTCGTCCTCCAGAAATTGCTGGTTACATTATGCAACCGTTTCCACCATGTATCAGTGTTTGTTGCTTGCAGAGCAGTTGCATCACGTTTGTCTAGTTGTTCTCTATCTTAGATATAAGTTCACAATGTGGGGAAATGATGGCTTGTCGAGATTAGTGCTTGAGGCCGGTGTCAGCCCATCAACTTGAGTAAGCCAGGACATTTAAAGTATTAGCAATATATCAGAAGAAACCAGTAAAGTAGAAAGATGCGCTATGGGTTGAATTGGGTCATGCCAAAGTCAGCGGCATCAAATGCGTTAGCAACAGAGCTTAACACACATGGTTTGGGTGTTGTTCTTCCTCCTCATGGACTGTTGAGTTGGTCAGCCTTCTGTATGGGATTCTAGCAGCCATCAATGAAGAAGCTGGTTGTACTCTCGGGTTGTTGGTGTGCTGCGGGTGCCTATGACAGAATTAGTTAAACAGGTTGAGCTTGCACATCGTCAAAACGAGCTGATGAGCATGTTCCTCCTATTGAGAGATCCAGTTAAAGACTATCGCCCGATAGTTTCCTTTCGTGTGTGTTGGGCAATGACAGTTGATATCAGCCGTGAGTAACTGTGATAATGATAATAAAGAACTTGGATGAAGCTATTAATTATTTAGGAACTAAAGTCCACTTTGGTCTGGTTTGTAACAGATGATCTTTTCTTGGTCAGGCATGTCAAGAACGTTATCATCGGACCACCTTGAAGCATTAACAGTTGATTTGAAACTTATGGAGCTTTGTTTTCACCTGGGTCCCAGTGATTCATTGACAGAGAGTTTAATCTTATCAATTTGACCATAACAAAATTGTTAAGATGACTTGATTGCCTACACTGCTGGCTAAATGATCAGGAATCAGATTCCAAAGGTGCATTATGTGCTTCTCAATAATTCGACTTTTTGCTGAAATCGTGCCATCCATTCTTCTCTGCATGACATTAATATTAAAAGAACCGTTGAGTAGAAGCGTCAAAGAGGCTATTGGATTCTGTAAAAGTCCTCCTGGCCTGAGGCACATAGCGGGTCATTTGGCATCATTGAAGAGAGAGTGTCTCAACGAGATAGGTTTAATGTTGCTGAGTTGGTAACTTCATTAGCCATGTATCACCTAGACAGTTTACTGGAAAATCAGAGCAGTCAGTTCGTAGGAAGAGCACTCACTCAGTGATACGTTTACGTACATTAGGTAGACGCTTTAATACCTGTTTCTATTTATAGTTACTGAGCTGTGCAAACCGTTGCATTATAATCGCTCGTGTATAAATTAGGGTAAACTTTACTGAGACAAACGAGCAAGCGGTGTTTTGATGCACATCACATCACTTCCGAGTGACTGCGGGATGGATCTTTAATGGTCCACATTTTGCTGATTTCTTGAAGGCAAGCAATGACTATACTAACCAAATTTTGCCATTGGCTACTGATTGTGATTCACCTTGCAAGTCATTTCTCGCGTGGCAGGGCACGCTGTCAGTTGGATTCCCCTTATCCGTAAAGCTGGTTTCTTGACTGGAAGCAGTGTGGGGGTGTTGCAGTTCGTTGGTCAGGAGTTTGTCGAGCTCTGCTAAAGTTTACAGAAGCTCGTCGTCCAATCGCTGAAAAGCTGTAAAAGCAATCTTGGCTGACAGAAGCTAAGAGTTTGAGCTTTCAAAGTCTGAAAATGCTGCTGACTTGGTGACTTCATATCAAGAACACTGTGATAACAAAGCCCTTCAAGATTGGGATGGCGGTTGAAGCGGTTAGACGCGATGAACTCTTGAAAGCTTCACCAGAGAACTCGCTGGTGCGTCACTTACCACAAGTGGTATTACCTCTTGCGGTCAGTGGGCAGAACCGGCCTGTGCTAACAAAGTGCAGTATTCAAATCATGTGGTGATATGCCAATCACGTTTCAGCTGATAGTGTGAGAGTCTGGACTCCAGCCACACCTCTTCAAACTAGATGCGAGATGTAAACCCATTACATGTGCCGGTGATCCGCAGATAACTTCTCAGCAACCGGACAGTACTGAGTAGCAATCCGCTTGCGATAAACATATGGCTAAGTCTTCTTGGTGGGTCGTCCGTGTTCAAGAATCATTTCAAACTCTGATGACTTGCGTATCGAGCCACTTCAAAAGCTCTCTGATTTCACGGAAATCCCTGGGTGAGAACAGAAACTGCTATGAAAATGGTAAAATGGGTCCCGGCTGTTATGACCTGTCAAAAGTGGTGAAAGAGGTTGGGTGATCTTAAAGATTATTGCCGAAGACCTTGGTAATGATGATAGTAAGACACGTAGCTTCTTGCAGACTGTGGTTACCCTGGATGAAGATTGTTCAGTTTGGTTTCTACGATACACTGGTAAACAGCATCGACATTCCACACGTCTGCACGCTAACACTCAGTGGCTTGCACGGGTACATGACAATGAAGTTATCAGCATGGTTTGGTACGACAAGCTTGGCGCAAGAGCAACGCCCGAGTTACACTGATGCTGCTCTATCGGCGTCGTCCAAAGGTGAACCATTCACGCATCTTCTGCGCACTCTCTTTCGCAACAGTAGTCGCTTACAGCTATTGCGACTGCAGATATTCGCGAGTAAGCCTGAAAAATAGCGACTGACTTCCTAACGCGGTTGGTGAAACTGGACATGGCGTAATGCTTCGGGTGATCACCGGTGATTGAAGAATGAGCTGATATTGCAGAAAGATACCATCGATGAAATAAATAAAATGTCTACATTTACAGAATTACGTTGAAGCGAAAAATAAAAATCTTAAAGAGCTTTCAAAGCGAGAGAAATCACTACGCTGGTGCGAGCATAGAAACGGCTGCTCCAGCTAAAACGATATGCAAACGTGAAAGTTTACCACATCCTCGGCTGAGTTCTGTCAAAGTACAGCTTTTGTCTAATAGCAGTGATTAACTGGCGTCTATAAAGTGTGAAAGCTGGATTAGCTGCTGCCGGAAAATCTATCGTGAAAGTGAAGATGTTGAGCAGAACTCATGGTAACAGTGGTTTGGCCGTTTAAGCCATGTCGATAGATTCTATGTCACACGTGGCATTGACGGTGAAGGTGTCGGTCTTAAACTTCCACTGCGGTCTTTTCAAACAAGTCTTCAAGATAACAAACAATCTGCTGAACCAATTACCTGGATCGAGGAATCAATCATGGTTGGTTTCAACTGATCTCTTACGATGTTCGTGTCATTTCCGCTTGCTGAAATCATTTCGAGCCGTTTGGATATCTTGGGTTTACAAGAAAGGAAACCAGAACTACCTTAACCTCTTCGATATCATGGTTTTGGACTATGCGTTTAGTTGAAAAGGAATCACTTTTGATCAGGGGCGAAATCGAGAACTTGACGCTGTCTTGGATCAGTTCAACTCGCGAGTGGCTACTTGTATCTAACAATACTTCATGGTATCAAACGCTGCACGTCTTTTTGGTTGACATGCTCTCGAAACATGGGATGTCAACTTGACCTTCCAGATTGCAACTTACGTGCAAATCAACGATACTCACATCAATGGTTATCCTGAATTGAGTTCAGTCTTTTGACAGAAAAACATGGATTTGAGTTGATGCAGCAGTAGCAATCGTAGCAAAAGTGGTGGGTTACACAAACCACACTATCTTGGCTGAAGCCCTATGAAAAGAATGGCCTCTTGGCTACCTTGAGGGTTATTTGTTCCACACCTTGGCTGTTATCATCAAGAAATTGGATGCCATCGTTCGAGCAAATTCAGAGTCGATTCGATGTTGGATCATTGACGAACGGCAAACTACACGTGTTCTATGGCACTGGATATCCACTTCTCTGACAAAAGCGTAAACGGTGTGGCAGCTTGCTTCCCACAGAAATCAACGATCTTCTGGGTTGGGCAAACGCTTTCTACGAGCCCTTTACGCAGAGCGTTCAACAGCAGGCAGTGGTATTACATTCCATTCGTTGGTTGGAATTCTCATACCAGACACTTGCTGACTACATCCAAAGAGTGATTGAGTGATGGTTACCTTACGTTACTCAATTTGAAGGTAACATTGGCTGCTTTGCAGATGATCCTGCAGTACGCAAACGTTTTGTCTGAAATCAAAATATGATAACAAAGTTGGCTCTTAAACGTTATCTTAAAGCCAATAAAGTATCAGTTGACCTTGACGAAAGCTCAATCGGTCGATACACCAGGTAAACGTTTCCACGAATAGATACGTCAACAAATGAACGCTGTATGTCATCACAAATACTTGGAAATCAAAAGGAAACCTTCCAGAACGTGATCCACAATGCATCTTTGGTGCGTAAAAGCAGCTCCTGCCTACGTTGTTACTCAAGACATCATCGCTTGATCTGTCACTGCTCTGAACTCATCAACAATGATCCAGAAGTAAGCAAATACCTCAACGTCCACTTGGTTTGAAAAGCTACAACGTAACAGTTGCTGAACACCCTTATCCCAGCGACAGATATTTCAGAACAAATCTCATTGGCTTCTAAAGCTTCAGGTACAGATAACATGAAATTCTATTGTAGCGGTTGCCCTTACCTTGGTACAATGGATGGTGCCAACGTTGAGATTGCTGAATTGGTAGGACCAGAAAACATCTTCACATTCGGTAAAGACTCTGATACAATCATCGATCTTTATGAAAAAGCTGGCTATGTATCACGTGATTACTATGAAAAAGATGCAAACATCAAAGCAGCTGTTGACTTTGTATCGTAAGCGAAGACCTTGTTAAACTTGGTGATAAAGATGTGAGCATCTTCATCATGAACTTATCTCTAAAGACTGGTTTATGACATTGATTGACTTGGCTGAATATATCGAGAAAAAAGAGGAAGTCTATGCAGCTTACGAAGATCAAGAAGCATGGAACAAAAGTTGTTTATAACATCGCTGAAGCAGGATTCTTCATCGATACGTACAAATCGAACAGTATGACAAAGACATCTGGCACACAAAATAATAGCTTAATTGCATAAAACAAAACGAGATCAGAAATGGTCTTGTTTTGTTGGCTCTTTAATCAACTGTAGTGGGTGATGAAAAGCTAACATCTAGAGAGGACCTGATAGGTCTTCTCTTTTTGTATGTTCAGAGTGATGAAGACACGTTTCTTAAAGTTGATGAAGTTTCTAAAACCGAAGCCCAACCGTTTGATGTCTTTAATCAACTTGTTGGTAGCTTCCAGTTTTGCGTTTGAATAGTCTGTTTCTAGTGCATTTTGGATGTATTGTTTGTGTCTAAGAAAAGTTCTAAAGACCGTTTGAAAATAGTGATTGACTTTGCTTCTATTTTCCTCTATCAGCTCAAAGAACTCATCTACTCTCTTCTCCTGAAAGTGAAAAAGCAAAAGCTGATAAAGTGTATAGTAGTCAGTAAGCTCTTTTGAAAAGCCTAGTGTCTTCTCAACAACTTCATGTGGTGCTAAAGTTTGGCGGAAAGTCTTTGAATAAAAAGAGTTGAGAGATAGTTTACGGCTGTCCTTTTGGAAGAGTCGCCAGTGATTCTTCAAGGCTCGATAGGGTAGTGACTTCTTATCAAACTGGTTCATAATGGCAATTCTTGTCTTTAAAAAGCTCGACCAAGATGCTGGATAATGTGGAAACGATCAAGAACGATTTTAGCGTTTGGGAAAAGTTTTTTGGCTAGTGGGATATAGGCTCCAGACATATCCATTGTGATAAACTGCACCTGTTGGCGAGCTTTTAATGGATACTTTAAAAAGTAGTTTCGTATAGTGGTTTGGCGGCGATTATCAAGGATGGTTATGAGTTCGTTTGTCTCATAATTCTGCGCCACAAAAGCCAATTCCCCTTTCTTGAACCCAAACTCATCCCAGGACATAACAGCTGGGAGTTTGTCAAAATGTTCCTTGAAAGTGAACTGGTCAAGCTTACGATAGACAGTGGACGTCGACACACGAAGTCTTCTGGCAATATCAGTTAGTGACACCTTCTCAGTTAGGAGTTGTGTAACCTTTTGTCGGACAAGATTGGAGATTTGGCAGTTTTTCTCAACGATTGATGTCTCAGCCACCGTGACTCTCCTACAATTTTTACACTGGAAGCGACGTTTCTTCAGACGTAGTAGAGTTGGAGTTCCAGCTTGCTCGAAGAGGATTTTTAGAGGCTTTTTGAAAGTCATATTTGATCATCTTTCCTTGGCAGTGAGGACATGATGGTGCAGGGGTAATCAAGTTTTGCTTGAATCTCGATATGAGTGTCAGTTTCAAAAACAAGTGAAATAATGATGTTTGGTCTTTAATTCCGATTAATTCTGTGGTATTCTTAATAAGTCTCATAAGTTCTTCCTAATGATGGTTTGGTTGCTTTTCATTATAGTTCTTATGGGACTTTTTGTGTACAAAAAGCTCTATAATCTACAGTGGTTTTTCCACTAGAAATTATAGAGCCATTTTTCTTACTATAAATTTCAAGAATAAGTGCAACATTTATCTAACTTATCCATTAGAGCTTCACAAGCAGTTCTGTAAGCTAAACATTTCGTGGTCGGTGATTGATATCATATAGGGCCTTGTTCAAGCCTTATCATAAAAACACATCTAATGGATAATCAACTGTGTTTACATAAATAAATTTTTATTATTTTTGATGGTAATTAATATAATATATGTTTCTTTATCATAGATAAAAGACTCATAAGGTCTTTAGGAGTCACTATAGAGAAAGATTTCTTGAATTACAAAGAAGCAGAAACTAATTCTATTTTGACTTTTTATTTATTTTATTGCTTGTCTCGAGAAAAAGGGACTTAATTTACTAGGATTTTGTGTCATTCCAAAACTCTATAGTTCCTACTATTTATCATAAAAATCCTTATACCTAAGGCGTCTTCGTGTACTTTGTCACCGTTTTCCTTTATAATATAAGTATCACATTACAAGAGGAGACCTCATGAAATATATATAAAAACACATCAAATGACCCCTGCCTATAATATTGCTTTTGAAGCCTATGCTTCGTGAATTGGTGAATGAAGATGAATTGTTCATTCTTTTGGATTAACCGTCCAGCTATCATTGTCGGTAAGCACCAAAAATACCATTCAAGAGATTAACAAAGAATATACGAGATGCTCTGGTATTAAGGTCGTTCGTCGTCTGTCTGGCGGTGGCGCTGTTTATCACGATTTGAATAACCTCAACTATACTATCATCTCTAACAAGGCAGATGAGAGGGCATTTGACTTTAAGACTTTCTCTCAACCTGTAATCACAACACTGCTGATTTGGGAGTTAAAGCTGAGATTTACAGGTCGAAAATGACCTCTGAAATCGACGGTAAAAAGTTCTGTGAAATGCTCAGCTTACTATAAAGGTCGTATGATGCACCATGGTTGCTTGCTCTTTGACGTTGATATGTCCGTTCTTGGTCAGAGCTCTCCTAAAAGTCAGCAAAGACAAAAATTGAATCAAAAGGTGTTAAATCTGTACGAGCTCGTGTGACAAACATTGTAGACGAATCTGCCAGAAAAATCACTGTAAATGATTTCTCAGATAAAATCTTGGATGAAAAGAATTCTACCCCTGACATGATCTGAATACGTCCTTTCTGAAGATGAGATTGGCTAAGATTCAAAGAGTTCTTATGAGAATCAATTCAATACCTGGGATTGGACTTACGGACAGTCGCCAGGAATACAGTAGAGCGTAACGTTCGTTACCCAGCGAGGTGAGATTTCAACTTATGCCCAATGTTGAAAAATTCAATTATCAAATCTGTTAAGATTTACGGAGATTTCTTTGGTATCGGGGGATGTATCTGATATTGAAGAGCTGCTGGTCGGTGTCCCTACGAGTACGAAGATGTCTTGGCTAAACTTAAAACCATTGACACAACACATTATTCTCACGTATGACAACCGAGGAGGTTGCAAAAGCTATCAGCGTTTAGTCATTGTTTGAACAATCGGAAAACTCCAGGTTGTTTTTGGTGAGATATATTGTATAAAGTAAACTTTAAATATTTTTAAAATCAAAGAAACATGATTTTTTAAAAGTTGGTTTATGATTGATTTAGTTAGTGGTTTTATATAACCGGACAAGACCTATAAAGTCTTTATAAGAAAAATATCTTATAACATCTTTCCGAAAACTGTAATTTTCTTGAAAATATGGGGGTGTGATATACTTCTATTAGTAATTATGGAGAATAAAATTAATGAAACGTGAACTCTTACTAGAAAAAATTGAAGAATACAAATCTCTTATGCCTTGGTTTGTTTTGGAGTATTATCAATCTAAACTATCGGTACCGTATTCTTTCACGACCTTATATGAATATCTCAAGGAATATAAACGCTTTTTTGACTGGTTGATTGACTCAGGTATTTCAGATGCTGATGATATTGCCTCAATTGATATCAAAAGCTTGGAAAATCTAACTAAAAAAGATATGGAGTCATTTGTCCTCTATCTACGTGAACGTCCATCTTTAAATACCTATTCCAAGAAACAAGGTGTCTCTCAAACAACCATTAATCGTACGCTTTCAGCACTATCCAGTCTCTAGTATTTAACTGAGGAGATCGAGGGACCTGACGGTGAAGCATATTTCTATCGTAACGTCATGAAAAAAGTTTCGACTAAGAAAAAGAAAGAAACCTTGGCTGCACGTGCTGAGAATATCAAACAAAAACTTTTTCTAGGCGATGAAACCATGGAATTCCTTGATTATGTAGAAAATGAATATGAAGTCAAGCTCTCAAATCGTGCTAAATCTTCGTTTTATAAGAATAAAGAGCGCGATTTAGCTATCATTGCCTTGCTGCTGGCTTCAGGTGTTCGGCTATCTGAGGCTGTTAATCTAGACCTTAAAGATATCAATTTAAAAATGATGGTCATAGACGTCACTCGAAAAGGTGGCAAACGGGACTCCGTTAATGTAGCAAGTTTTGCAAAACCTTATCTTGAAACTTATCTCAGTATCCGTGATAAACGCTATAAGGCTGAAAAGCAAGACCTTGCCCTATTTTTAACAGAATATCGAGGGGTTCCAAACCGTATTGATAAGCTTCAAGTATCGAAAAATGGTTGCTAAGTATTCTCAGGATTTCAAGATACGTGTGACTCCCCACAAGCTTCGACATACTCTGGCAACACGTCTTTATGATGCTACTAAGTCTCAAGTTTTAGTTAGTCATCAACTTGGTCATGCTTCCACTCAGGTCACTGATCTTTACACCCATATTGTAAATGATGAGCAAAAATGCTCTAGATAATTTATGATTAATCCATACTAACCATTCCGATTTAGCTGGTTATGTTTTTTATTTTACATAAATTTAATTATATTATACTAAATTTTGTTCGCGATTGTTAACAGAACTAAAATTATGAAAATTATTGTGAAATAAAAACAAACTCTCCTTCATGGAAAGCTTGTTTTTATATTAATAATCTTTAAGTGCTGATTCAACCGCAGCTTTTTCTTTTTCAATTAAGTCTACGCGTGCAGCAATTGTTTTAATTCCATCAAAATATTACGTTCCAAGGCTTTTGTCACTTGTTTGTGGCTCGAAGAATGCAATATATTGGTCAAGACGTTCTTGTCGTTTTAAAGATTCCTGCTGGGATATTAACAAAGCTATCAAAGCTCATATCGCCACCAAGAGCTGCTTTAATCCACTCCCAGTTTTCTTTAGCCCAGTTCCAAACGGTCTCTTGAGAAAAAGATTTGCTGAGGAAATTCATATACCATAGATACAAATCTTGCGGTTTAACAACGTTTTTATCTTTAAGTTTACCTAGTACGTAGTCAAGACCTTCTTGATTTTTAAGGTATGAAAGTGCTTGAGTCAATTGACGACGGAAGTTACTGTCGTTTGTTGATACGTATGCATTAACATACTCTTCAACAAGAGAAAGACTGTTTTCTTGTTTCATTTGGTTGATGAGGACAAGGCCACGGACACTTGCTGGAATACTTTCGATGTTTTCTTTATGGGCTTGGAAAACACTTGCTGCTACAAGGACTGCTGGTTGATAGTCTGCTTGAATCAAGTAGCTAAGAGCTGTTTGACGGACCATTTCATCTTCATCAGACTCTCCTTCTTTTGCATCGAAACCAAGGCGTTCAAAGTCATTTTGGAATTGACGACATACTAAGGCTTTATAATGCACTTCTGTTTCTGTATCTTCATCGATAAAGCGTTTCAAACCAGCAAGGATTTGAGATTTAGCTTGAGCAATCAAGAAGCTTTCTTCCTTTTCGACAAGATCAAGAAGAGCAACTAGGCTTGCATACGAGATACGTCCACTTTCCGCTAGAAGACGACGTTCTTGTAAAATTTGAAGTTTACTTACAGTATCAAGGTTTGCAAAATCTTCTAAGATATTGTCCAAGAGTTGTCCTTGATAGTCTGTGATGTAATGTGCTGTATTAGCTGTATTAAGACGGAGAGCTCCATTATTTTCACTAGCAAGCTGGCTATAATTTAGAATCTCAATACGCTCTTCTGAAAGTGTATCTGGAAGCGTATTCCAGTTTGTATTCAATGGAATCTCCCAAAGACGTCCTTTGTCTTCATGTTCACCAATAAAGAATTGTTTTTGACTAAGGATAAGCGTATCATCAACAACTTCTGCACTAACCACTGGGTAACCTGGTTGCTCTAACCATGTATCCATGAAGCTAGAGACATCCTTACCTGAAGCATCTGAAAGAGCATTCCAAAGGTCACGTCCAACAGTATTGTTATATTGGTGTTTTTCAAAGTAAGCTTTAAGCCCTTTGGCAAAGGCTTCATCGCCCAACCAACGGCGGAGCATATGCATAAGACGGCTACCTTTGGCATAAACAATAGCACTATCAAAGAGGGTATTAATCTCGTCTGGATGATTAACTTCCATGTGGACAGACTGTACTCCGTCTGTTGCGTCACGTTGAAGAGCATGAGGCACACCAGTTGTTTGGAAATCTTCAAAGATGTTCCAGCTTGGTTCAATAGCATCCACTGAAACATACTCCATCATGTTGGCAAAACTTTCGTTAAGCCATAAATCATCCCACCATTTCATGGTAACAAGGTTACCGAACCATTGGTGAGCCAATTCGTGGGCAACAACAAGGGCAACTTGTTGGCGGCTTTCAGCTGAGCTATTTTCATCTACAAGGAGGTAAACTTCACGATAGGTAACGAGACCCCAGTTTTCCATGGCACCCTGCTGAGAAGTCAGGAAGAGCAAGGTGGTATGATAATGGGATAGGATACTTGACTTGGAAGTAGTCTTCATAGAAGTCGATGACACGAACAGCAATATCAAGAGCGAAGTCGACGCTATTTTCTGCTTGTGCAACTGTAGCGAAGACACCAACTTCAGTGCCATTTTGTGTTTTGGCTGTTTTCCCCTGGAGAGCACCGAAACCAAAGGCGAGAAGGTATGTAGACATGCGAGGTGTTGTCTCGAATGTCCAAACTCCAGTTTCTTCACGCAAATGGCTATTGATTTCTGGCATGTTTGACAAGGCAGTATCGCCTTCTTCAGCGTCAAATTTCAATGAGAGATCAAAAGTCGCTTTTGCTTCTGGTTCATCAACAGAAGGAAAAGCTTCACGGGCGAAATGAGATTCAAATTGTGTTGAAATAATTTCCTTCTTTTCACCATTGTAAGTGTAATATGATGGATAAATACCAGTCATATTATCTGTGATGCGGCCAGAAAATTCTATGAAAATTGTTAGAACCCCAGTTTCTGGAAGCTCAATATGGAAAGCCTCATTGGCATCATCCATTTGGAAGTTCAAGGATTCATTATCCAAGAGAACTGAATTAATGGTAAGGTCTTTTTGGTGAAGGAGATGTGATTATCAAAGGCTTCACCTGTAATGGCAACATTCCCTGTAAAGGTCTTTTCAGAACGATTAATGTCCAAGAATAGATTGTAATTTTCAGGGATGAAACTTTCGATAAAACGAGCAACAGATGCTGTCATACGTATATACTCCTAATCTAACTTTTCGTATCGAAACAGACTGACAAATGTTTCGATATTAGACTCTTTTATAAAAGAAAAGGGTCTGAATTATTCAATCCAGACCCATTATAACATAGATTGGAAGCTTTGCCTACAGTTCAATGATTTTACCAGATTTGAGGTAGACAACCCACTCGCAGAGATTGCGGGCATAGTCGCCGATACGTTCCAAATACATAAGTACTTGGAAATATTCTTTGGCAGCGAAGGCGGCATCTGGATTATTACGAACACCTTCTACTGTCATGGCCTGAATATCACGGAAATAGTTATCAATGATTTCATCTGAAGCTGCGATTTCATAAGCGCGTTGTTCGTCACTGTTCAAGTAAACATCTAGAGCATCTCGACCATGTGGCGAACTGCTTTCCCCATTTTCTTGATTTCAGCTTCAATTTCAGTTATCCGTTCTTCACCTTTAATGCGGATGGTTGCTTTAGCGACAGCAACGGCATGGTCACCCATACGCTCAACGTCGCTAGATGCTTTAAGTGCGGTGATAACTGTACGCAAATCACTTGATACAGGTTGCTGTAGAGCAATAATTTCAAGTGATTTTTTCTCAAGTTTGGTTTCGTAGTTATTGACGATTTCGTCATTTTCAATGACTTCCTTAGCCAAATCACGATCATGGCTGATAAAGGCACGTACAGCTTTCTAGCTGAGCTGCAACCTCTGTACCCATAGCGTAAAATTGGTTGTGGAGTTTTTCTAATTCTTCTTCGAAGGGTGTTCGTAACATCATAATTGTTTTAGTAATCTGTCCTTTCTTAACCGAATTTACCGGTAATATAATCTTCAGTTTCTTTATGTTGTGGATTTAGGAACATGTCTTTTGTGGATGAATACTCAATGAGTTCTCCATCGAGGAAAAAGGCGGTTCGTTGTGAGATGCGGCTTGCCTGTTGCATAGAACGTGTGACTAATAGCAAGGTGTATTGATCTTTAAGGTTATATAGGGTCTCCTCAATTTTACCAGCGGAGATAGGGTCGAGGGCTGAGGTTGGTTCATCAAGAAGGATAACCTTTGGAGATGTGGCAAGAACTCGTGCAATACAGACACGTTGCTGTTGTCCTCCTGAAAGTCCAAGCGCTGAGTCATGGAGACGGTCTTTGACCTCTTCCCAGATTGAAGCACCTTTTAGTGACTCTTCTACTGCTTTGTCAAGGACAGCCTTATCTTTGATTCCATTGATACGAAGGCCATAAACCACGTTTTCATAGATAGACATTGGAAAAGGATTGGGTTGTTGGAAGACCATTCCGATTTCTTTACGGAGCTCAACGGTATCTGTTCGAGGACTGTAGACATTGTGACCATTGTAGGAAACAGCACCAGTAAGTGTCCACTCGGGGTTTAAATCTCCCATTCGGTTGATAGAGCGGAGCAGGGTTGATTTCCCGGATCCTGAAGGACCGATAAGGGCCGTGATTTCATTTGGATAGAAATCCATTGTCACATTATTGAGGGCTTTTTTCTTATTGAAATACACCGATAAATCATTAATTGAAATGATAGGTTCAGTCATGAGTGCTCCTTTCTATCCAAAACGTCCTGATACATAGTCATTGGTCGACTGTAGGGCAGCGTCTTGGAAGATTTTCTTGGTTTCATCATATTCGATAAGATCACCAAGGTAGAAGAATGCTGTATAATCACTAGCACGCGCTGCTTGTTGCATATTGTGCGTCACGATGATAATAGAGTAGTCTTCCTTAAGTTCAAACATGGTCTCTTCGAGCTGCATAGTAGCTACAGGGTCTAATGAAGCTGCAGGCTCATCCATGAGGAGAATCTGCGGTTTCACGGCAATCGCTCTTGCAATACAAAGACGTTGCTGCTGACCACCTGAGAGGGTAAAGGCAGATTTATGAAGGTCATCTTTAACTTGATCCCAAAGTCCAGCTTGCTTAAGTGATGTTTCAACAATCTCGTCCAAGGTTTGCTTATCTCTTACACCTTTACGTTCGTGAGCAAAGGTGATATTTCTGTAAATAGACTTGGCGAATGGATTTGGACGTTGGAAAACCATTCCAATATGTTTACGCATTTCATAAACATTGATATTACTTGCGTTAACATCGACTCCTTGATAAAGGATTTGTCCAGTAACCTTGGCAATATCAATCGTATCATTCATACGGTTTAGGCTACGAAGAAAGGTTGATTTTCCGCATCCTGAAGGTCCAATAAGAGCCGTAATTTTATTTTTCTCGAATTGCATGTCGATACCTTTGATGGCTTCTTTTTGACCATAATAGACATGCAAGTCCTTTGTTTCAAGAGCGAGCTTCTTCTCTGGGAAGGTGATAATATGACGCTCGTCCCAATTATATTTTGTCATGATAACTCCTTTAAGCGGATGTTAATTTCTTATGGAGGTAAGCTCCCAAACGACGTGCACCAAAGTTGAAAATCAGAATGAAAATCAAGAGCACTGCTGCTGAACCAGCAGATACTGCAGTGGCGTCAGGTGTCGTACCTTCTGAGTTGACCTTCCAGATGTGAACAGCAAGTGTCTCTGCTTGGCGGAAAATCGAAATTGGACTAGAGATGCTAAGCGGATTCCAGTCGCTCCAGTTAAGTGCTGGTGCCGATTGACCTGCTGTATAGATAAGTGCTGCTGCTTCCCCGAAAATACGACCAGAAGCAAGAACGATACCAGTAACAATACCAGGTAAGGCTTCTGGAACAACAACGTGACAGACAGTTTCCCATCGAGACAAGCCTAGAGCTAGGCCAGCTTCACGTTGGGTATGGTGAACTGTTCGTAAACTATCTTCAACCGTACGAGTCATTTGTGGCAAGTTAAAGACCGTTAAAGCTAAGGCACCTGATAGGATTGAAAATCCATACTGGAATTGGACAACGAAAATCAAATAACCAAAGAGTCCGACCACCACTGAAGGTAGTGAAGATAGGATTTCAATACAGGTACGGACAAAGTTGGTAAGTCGTCCTTTTTTAGCATATTCTGATAGAAGATGCCAGCTCCCATTGAAAGAGGCACAGAAATAATCAAGGTTATAACCAAAAGGAAGAATGAATTGTAGAGTTGAACCCCAATTCCTCCACCAGCTTTGTAGGAAGATGATCGACTAGTCAGGAATGATAAGCTGATGTGTGGTATCCCGCGAACCAAGATATAGAGAATCAAGGCTGCCAGGATTGTTACAATAATGCCAACAATCACATAAAGCGTGCTGATGGCAATTTTATCAATTTTTTTAGCGTTCATAATTTCTCTTTCTCTCACGGGTAATGAATTTCACCAACATATTAAAACCAAGACTCATCAATAAGAGCACCAAGGCGAGAGACCAAAGGACATTGTTTGAAACAGTACCCATGACTGTATTCCCGATTCCCATAGTCAAGACAGATGTCAATGTTGCTGCTGGTGTCGTTAAAGAAGTTGGAATTGCTCGGGAATTTCCGACAACCATTTGGATGGCTAGAGCTCACCAAAGGCACATGCCATACCAAAGATAACGGCCGGAAAATGACCTGGTTTAGCCGCATTAAGGTGCTCACATCGCCATGCAACGTGTACCCATTGCTAGACTAGGCTTCACGATAGTGACGAGGCACTGCATCGAAGTGTATCTGTTGTCATAAAGGTTACGGTTGGTAGAAGTCAGGACGAACAAGACAAAAGGTACCTGAAAGAATACCAAAACCTGTTCCACCAAAAATTAAGCGAACAAATGGAACCACCACTTGGAGACCAATAAATCCATAAACAACAGATGGAATCCCGACCAAAAGTTCGATGGCGGGTTGTAGGAATTTAGCCCCTTTTCGAGAAATTTCAGTCATAAAAGATGGCTGCTCCAATAGCAAATGGGTTTGCAACCAAGGTTGAAAAGTAAAGTCACTACGAATGATCCCAAATCATTGGTAGCCCCCAGTGTTCTTCAGATGGTGACCAATCACCACTTAAAAGAGGAACTCTGACCAAGCTGACTTTTATTAACAAAGAAAAGTCCCAGCCTTTTGAGCAACGAAAAAGTAAAAATCATGGCTACGATAAAAACAATAGAAGCTAGGCAGGAAAGTGATTGTTTTACCAAACTTCTCGAGGCGTGAATTTTTAGAGGGTGATGTTAATTGTTTCACCAATTCTTCATTTTTCATGCTTACTCCTCACTCTTCTTTGAGACTTTACCATCAGCATCCTTGGTAACTTTCATGCTATGGATGGAAATGTAACTCATTTTGCAACGACGTTTTTCTTGGACTTCGTCACTCATCATGTAATCTAAGAATTGTTGGTATAGCTATCTGGTTTTCCTTGGTATACATATGCTCGTAGGACCAAATAGGCCACGTTAGTTGCAACATTTTTCAGCTGGGTTCAAAGCCATTTAACTCAATGTTTTTGACAGAATCATCAAGGTAAGCAAATGATAGGTAGAAATAGCTCCTGGGTGTCTGAGCAACGCATTGACTTAACCATACCATTAGAATCTTGCTCTTGGGTACGGATTGGTGATTGCCATCCATAATCACTGCATCGAAAGTTGCGCGTGATCCTGAGCCAGTCTATACAATACCATAGTGATCTCTAGGTCCTATTCCACCAAGTTGTTTCCAGCTTTGTGATTTCCCCAGTGAAAATCTTGCGAAGTTGTTCAGCTGTCAGTTATCTACAGAGACTTCTTTTGTTTGTAATCGACTGCAATTCCAGCAACGGCAACTTGATAGTCAACAAGCTTACAGCATCATTCCAGATTTTTCTCGCAAAAGGTCACTGTTTCCGATTTGAACGGCACCGGATTGTACTTGAGAAAGTCCAGCACCAGAACCACCCCCTGAACGTTAACGATATTTTCAGGGTTCTTTTCAGCGAACCCATCTGCTGCCGCCTCCACTAAGGGTTGAAGAGCCGTAGAAATCCAACTGCTGTAATGGACTGGCCACGGTCAATCCAAGAGGCACAGCCAGTTAAGACTAGCATGGCCATTGCCAGTGACAGAATCACTGCAAGGACTTTTGTTTTTTTCATTTTTGTCCTCCGACATTTTGTTACATAAATAAGATAATGTCTCATATATATGCTGTTAAAAGACATCTACTTAATTATACCAAGTATAGCCTAATTAAGTCATATTAAAGTTTGATTACAGGCCCTTATATATGGAATCTCAATCCTTTAGGATAGTAGTTTTTAACCGTATTTCCAACGATTTTAGCAAATCCAAAACCATTGCCATCCACTAAAAGCTGATACCAACCGTTTGGTTGCGTTTGATCTAGAGTGACCACATTGCCAGAAACATATTAGTAAACTGGTCTTGAGTTAGCTCTATACTTGAAACAACTTCATCTGAGGTTAACGCAATTCCCAAGCAGAAACTTTGGTTCGAAACGTCTTGAAGACACCAAGATGCAGACCAGTTACGAGCAATTTTAACAGAGGTCTAAAGTCCAGAAGCAGATAGATTGTCCCCAAAAACTTGAGTAAAACCATTTAGACTCAGTCTTAAGGTGTTTTTTTGCAAAATCTTCCCAAAGTTGCTTCTGCTCCTTGTTTAGGTTAGATTTTCCCTCTTTGATACGTGCCTGCTCAGCGACGCGCTTATCCTGGAATTTTGCCACAAACTGGCCTTCACCTTTGAAATGGTGCGATACATTCGAGCTGTTTCTGGAAAAATCAATCCCACCTCTCATGCCGTTCCATTTAGGGATTTGCACTAATTCAAGATCAGGGTAATTTTCTAAAATCCAAGCGACAACCCCTTCGTTTTCCTCAGGAGACCAGGTACAGGTTGAGTAGATCACTGACCACCAGGAGCGAGCATCTTCAATCCGTCTGACAGAATATCCTTCTGCAATTGTGCCAGTTCACTCAGGATAATCCTTGTGCCAATATTGGATTGCTTCGTGATCCTTGCGGAACATTCCTTCACCAGAACAGGGTCCATCAAAAGACAATCGTATCAAAGTAATTTTGAAAACTTTGGCTAGCTTATCAGCTGACGTGTTAGTCACAACAACATTTCTCGCTCCCAAAACGTTCTATGTTTTCAACCAGAATTTTACTACTTGGGATTGATTTCATTGCTGATTTGTAGCAGTCCAGTATTATCTAATAGCTTAGAAGATGAGTAGACTCTTCCTGCGGAGCAGCTGCCAAGTCTAAGACACGACTTCCTTGGCCGGAGATACCACTTGAGCAGCATTTGAGCAGCTGGTTCCTGAGAATAAAACTAAAACCAGTTGCATGATCGGCAGATTTTCCAGAAATTTTCACCGTAATGGCCCCAAGAGTGTCAGGAATAGCATCAGAAAGTCCCTTCTGCTGCTCAGAGGGTTAGTACGGTAGGCGGACACGGCTTCGGTCAAAAGATGCAAAGAAGTCCTTCGCTTCATCTCAAGGAGGTTATTATATTTTTCTATAAAGTCTGATGGAAATTGCATAGCCTTTCTATCATTGACTAACCAAGAGAACTTGCTGTTCTGATTTGTCCAGTATGGGTTTATGTTTCAAATTAATTTTCGGAGCCCATAATATCCTTGATTTCTTCAAGTCTGTCTTTAGGGACAAGCATTACAGCTTGACGACTAGAATAATCCAGTGGTTCTCCAGTAATGGTCTCAAGATGATAACCCAATTTTTCTCCCATAATACTTGCTGCAGCATAGTCCCAAGGTAAATAACTGAAAAGTAAGCTAAAATTTGACCAGATAGGACTTTTGACATGCTTAAACCAGCACCACCGTAGACACGAACACCCAAGGTCTTATCAATAAGGTCTTTTAAACCGTGAAAATTTTTAGCATACATCGCTCCATTGCTAGCGACTAGGCACCGGTCTAAAGGTCGACTTTTATAGGCAGGAAGCAATTTGTCATTACAATACACATCAAACTGGCCACCACCATAGAAAAGTTGATCAGCCATGACGTTATAAATGAGACCAAATTTCCCTTGCCCCTCTTCATAGTAGGCAATCATCACACAAAAATTATCTTGTTGGACAATAAAATTGACCGTTCCATCAATAGGATCCAAGACCCAGACGTTCCCATCTTTGATATTATGTACCAAGCCATTTTCTTCAGCGAAAATATTGTCTCGAAGGAAAGGAAGATTTAATACGTGCCACGAGTAAATCTTGCGTTTGTTTATCAATATTAGTCTAGTCATCAAAAGCCGTCTTTTCTTCGACTGTGATTGTTTTACTCAAACTGTCTTTAATAAAAGCCCCAGCTTTGATGATTTCTTTGGCAAAACTAAAGTTTATTTTCCAAGTGTTACAAATCCTTTTTCTTTTGCTTTAGCAGCTTTGACAGCTTGATAGGTTGAAAAACCGCTTGCTTCTTCGAAGGCCTTGTCTAGTTAAGCTCAGGTGCCTTTCCTGGAACAACTGTTTTAAAACGCCTTATATGGGCCTGCAAGACTGATCACGGTCAACCTTACTCTCATATGCTTTTTCTACCTGACTCAGAAAAATGAAGACTGTGGTGATTTCAGTCTCCATGATGGATCGAGGGTGAGAAATACCTTTGAGTCATTATTACCCTCAATTTCAGCACGAAGGTCGCTTGACGGAGTTCTGCTTTCTATAATCACGAGGCAAAAGGCGAATTTCATCTTCGTTAAAACCGATTTGCATACGTTTGTTATCCATAATGATAGGTCGGCGAAGAAGATTTGGATATTCAGAAATCAATTGAATGAGCTCCTTGATGGTCAAATCATCCACATCGATATTTAGCTTCTGAAAGACTTTGAACGGAGTAGAAATGATATCTTCAGTACCATTTTCCGTGTAAGACAAAATCTTCATCAACTCATCGTGAGCTTAATGGGCTCGTGATGATATTGTGTTCGTCAAAAGCAACTTCATGATTGGTCAACCAGGCTCGTGCCTTTCTACAGCTGGTCAGCTAGGTGATAAAAATAAAGTTACCATGCAAACACCCCTTCACTTTAACATTCCTAAAACATTATACATTATTTGATTAGTTTTGGCTACGCTTTCTTAAAATTTTTCCGCGATTTTTTTATCCGCTTCCAGTTGGTCGCATAGCTCGTCTATATTATTGAACTTGATCATATCACGGATATAATCCAGCCAAAAAACTTCAATTGTCCATAAATATCGCCTTCAAAATCAAAAGATATTGGCTTCAAGACGTAACTCTGTACCACCAAAGGTGACATTTTTTCCTAGACTAGTCATAGAACGATAGCGTTTTCCATCAATGACGACATCGGCAACATAGACGCCATCAGCAGGTAGAAAAGTTCTGTCGATTGGTGCTAAATTAGCAGTTGGAAAACCAATAGTGCGTCCACGAGCATCTCCGTGGACCACAATACCCCGTGTAGAGAATTCATGACCCAAGAGGTAATTTGCCTCTTTAACCTTACCTTCTCTAATCAACTGGCGAACACGGGTTGATGAAATCTTTTTCGCCATCACTTTGTTCTTCAATGACGTACCCTTTCAGAAAAATTTCGAGCTAAAATAGTCCGCATCTGTTTCGATGATGTCCAAACTTATAATCAAAGCCCACTACAACCTCTTGAGCTTTCAAACGCTTAATATAACGAGCAATGAAGTCGTCAGAACTTGTTCGAGCAAAATCACTATTAAAATCTGTTAAATAAAGCTGATCTGTTCCATAGGCTTCAAAAAGATCACAACGTCTTTGAGGTGCTGTAATGTGCAGAAGGAGATCATCAATATACCGTTGAAAGTCAGTTGAGGACTTTCATTAAAGGTAAGAACAGCTACTTCAAGCTGTTTGTCGTCAGCAATCTGGCGCGCCTTATCAAAAAGGACCTTATGACCACGATGAAGCGCATCGAAATAGCCTAAGACAAGAACAGTTTCCTTTTCCTGATGGATATCTTTATAATCGTTAATAGAAGTTATTTTCATTGACTTAATACTTTTCTAGGTTTATAAACTTGATTTCGCTTTTCCATGATGGCTAGTACTTTGTCTCCTAAAAAGGCCGCAACCAAAGGCTCTTTGGCTATCAATTGAAATAGACCAAATGAGATTTTCTTTTGGCATCATCTTTTACTAGACTTGTACTGCTGGCAAATCCTGAACACCGAATTCAATGGGAAGGAGAAAGGACATATCCCCTGCTTCTACGATTTCTGAGATTTGTGAGAGAGTTAATGCCTTATCTAAGGTTAGACCAGCTGAAGCTGTTCGACGAAGAGCAGACATATGACTTGCAGTAGCCGAGCTTAGCTACCCAAATCGACAGATAAGGTACGGACATAAGTCCCCTTACTACAAGCAACAGCGGAAGCTGAATTTTGCGGTGTTGTTTTCCAATCTAATAGGAGAGGTACGGACAAACTCGGTAATTGTCACTTGACGTTGTGGACGCTCTACTTCTCACCAGCGCGTGCGTACTCATAAAGTTTCTTTCCTGTTGACCTTAACCGCTGAGTACATAGGAGGAATTTGTGTGATTTCTCCCTCAAAACTAGCCATCGCCTGATCGACAGTTACTTCATCTAGCTCTGTTATTGGAGTTGTTTGGACGACTTCTCCACTAGTATCCTCGGTAGTTGTTGAGAAATCCAATGGTGATTTCGCCCTCATAGACTTTACCTGCTTCAGTCATGTATTCAATAACACGAGTAGCTTTTCCAACCGCTATAGGTAGAACACCAGTAACATCTGGATCAAGAGTTCCTCCAGTACAATTTTTTTCTCATGTAATATTTTGCGTAGTTTAAAAACAGCATCATGACTGGTCATTCCAGCCTCTAGATTAATACTCGAAATCATACTTTTAATTATATCAAAAGCCATCCTAAAGAGCTAGGTAGAAACATAAAGAGGCAGAGAGCAAAAGTCTCTAACCTCTTATAATAGTTATAAGCAATCGCAGGTCTGCTAGCTTTTTTAATCGATATCTCTATTAAGGTCGCTTTCCAGTTCAAAGAAAGGCTGAATATCCTGCACATATTCTAGGACACCCTGAAAATCTCCCTTGTCATCCCCTAACAGCTGCATAGGTAACATAAACGAACTTTTCCTAAACGTTCAGACTTAAACCACATTGGAACCTGGTCACGCTCCCCACTTTTGAGTAAGTTAAAGATTTTCTTTACCTTATCAAGTACTTTTGGTGGATGACAAAGCTCAACATTTCGTCCAATTCTGGCTGAGGTGTTCGTTTAAAGACCATCTCATTGGCTGGAACATTATCATTATAGTACTGGAAAATATCCTCTTTATTGACGAAAGCGATTTCCAAAGGAAGATGGTTGAGAATGAGATTGGCCTTGCTCCACAGAAAGATAACCACTGCCAAAAGGTTGAGTCGTTTTTCTATCTACGACAGTTTCAGTTTTTGGTTTTTGGAGTGAAGCTGATAGTGAAATTGCCCTTCAGGAGTGTCGATGATTTCGAGTTTTGCCCGTGTGTTCGTCGGTGCTTAGACCAGACTTTTCTGTGATAGTTCTCCGATTGTCTTCCTCAAAACGCTCACGCTTAGGTTTCCAGACAGCTGTAGGTTTTATTATTGCATAACCATAGGCATCGCTTTCTTCGGCAATCGAAAGCCAATCGTCTTGCGTGAAGGTTTCAAGCAGAATCATAAGTAAGATAGCCTCTTCTTTGAAAATCATGGCTTCAAATTCTTCTGAGAATGCTCCGAAAGACTTTGAAAATTCTTCTAAATCAGCATCTGGAAGTTCTTTTAGTCTAGCTTCTGCCGCTCTAAAAAGTTTTCGGATGTCATCGTCTACTCCCCACATCACTTTTGGAGGGGAGTCATGGCCATAACGTTCCATAATTGGAAAGAAGAGCTTTTCTTTACGTGTGTAATGGTTATGGAATTGTCCCAATAAAGACATCTGATGTCTAAGCCCATTGAGTAGGTCAGATTTGAAATCTTCATTTTCAGGCTTACTAATGTTTTCAATGATACGTCGGATACGGAGTATGGCTGAACGAAGTGCTAGATTTTCTTGCTTGAAAACATAGACAGGGTGGCCCTCTTGATCAGCATCCGCCACTTCCACATCTGCAATTGCTCCTTTAAAGAGGTTAGCGTGGACATTACAGAGGCTCATAACATCTTCAAAGGTAACCCCATCTTCAGATGACATCAATTCATGCTCCATCATAGAGATTTCAAGGGCAGATACTCCCTTGAAGTGTTGATTGAAGCGTTCTTGAACACTTTCAGGACTGGCTCCGTGGTGTAAATCTAGGAGTATTTCTTTGAGTATTTGAATACGATTGTTTTCCATGTTAGTCTCCGATGACATCATAACCATTGAACAGTAAGGTTTGCTTGATTTTGTCCAAGGGAATGTTAGCTAACTTAGAGCCAGCTTTTATACTGGTTACCTTACCAACAGTATTTAGCATAGCAGGGTTGGACAAGGGCTTAAAACCAAGATCAATCAGTAACTCCTTAACCTCTGGATGCTCTTTAATGATGGTTGCGACGGGTTGTGATAAATCTATAGTGTTGGTAGTCATAATGACCTCCTAATAACATATTTACTACTACCATTATACACGAGAATAATAAAAAAAGACCAACAAATCCTAGTTTGATGGCTTTTGATTAATTTCCAAATAGAGCTTCTGTGACATTATTCTGGATGTTTTCCCACTCTTGCTCTGCACGAATCATCTTACGGTGGTAATCAGCACGCCCACGTAGGTAGGCAGCAATTTGGTAATCTTGCTTCACAATTGGTATCTCAGGAATTTTGATGTCTAAGAGGTCAGCCGTCGATAAATTTAGGACAGCCTTTCCCTTATCAGCATAGTCTAAATAGGCACGACCAATCTCTGTCTCAAGGAAAAACTTGATGTAGAAACCACGGAGTTTTTCCTTAGGTCTTAATACTGTGATATTTGATGAGGCGACAACTTCTCGCTTGCCCTGATTTTCGAAAACAGCAACTTTTTGTACAGTTCCCTTAGATGCAATAAGAACATCTCCATCTTCTAAGAGAAATCGTAAAAGTTTGCGGCGTTCCTCAGAAAATGTTTTAAGGTCATCGTAGGCAATGCCGTTAGGTGTCATATCCGATAGATTAATGACAGCAAATTCACCAGGTTCTGCCTTAGCTGGGACAGCTTTTCCTTTAAATTGATCGACAACATCGCCTAAACGAACAAGTTTGTCTGCATTAGCTTCGTAATCGATAATCAGTTGAGGTCTTTCTTTTTCAGACATTTAATCTCCTTTTTTATATTTCACTATCCGTATTGAGTATTGCTATACAATAATAACAAGAAGCTAATACTTTTGCAAGTAAAAACTGTAAGAAAGACAAAATAAAAAAGAGGCCTGTACCTCTTTTTTATAAGCTCTTAACTGCTGCTACTGCCGCTTCATAGTTTGGATCAGTATTGATATTGTCCAAATATTCGACATAAGTAATCTTGTTGTCAGCATCCGCCACTAAAACGGCACGCGCTAACAAGTGCCATTCTTCAATAAGGACACCATAATCTTTACCGAAACTATTATCATAGTAGTCAGAAAGCATAATGGCATTTTCAAGTCCTTCAGCACCACACCAACGAGCTTGTGCAAATGGTAGGTCCACTGAAATAGTGATAACTACAGTATCATCTAGTTCTGACAATTCCTTGTTAAAGGTACGTGTTTGAGTTGAACAAATACCAGTATCAATTGATGGAACGATAGAGATAACTTTTTTCTTTCCATCGAATTCTGAAAGCGATTTTTTCGTCAAATCTGTTGCTGTCAAATTAAAGTCACGCAAGGTATCTCCAACTTGAAGTTGTTTCTCTTCTGCTACTGTAACTGGTTTTTCCAACAAATGTTGGCATGTTAGTCCTCCAATACTACTATTGTACTGTAAATAGAGCAAGAAGCCTAAGCATTTGTTTAGAACTTTTCAAACAGTTGTTTAATTTTTTTCGCAATCACTGTATTAATTGCAGGAAGGACTTCATCCGCAAAGTCTTTCAGGTAGGGATAATTGCCAACTTGCACACCATATATAGCATTTTTGAAAAGAGAAATATCATTTTGGTCATTTCCAAAAGCTACAAACTCTCTGCCAAAGTGGTTTAAAACAGTACTAGCCTTAGTCACACCTTTAGGATTAATGTATAGACACCTTTCGATATCATGGTAAGTAAGGTCTAAACATTCCAGTTTGTTTAGATTAAAGATAAGGTCTTCACGTATATCTTCATGCTCTACAAGTGGAATAACAACTTTGATAGGCTCATTAAGTTCATGAACAGGCAAAATCCTTGCTTTGTTTAAAGGGTCAACATTTGAAAGGAAAGGGATTTGCTCAGGATTTTGAATAGCATAATTAAAGGTATCATCAATAAAGTAAGGGAGGTTATAAGAGTCACAATAGCTAACAATCGTTCTTAGAGCAGGAGAAGGTATTGTGTATTGTGATACTAAGTGTTCATCTTGGAAGACTTCACCACCGTTTAAGCCAACTACTGTCAGCTTTCTCAATTCTCCCTCTAAAATACTAAGACAGTCTCTGTAAGAGCGTGCTGTTGCAAAAATAATTTCATGACCGTATTTTGGTGCAGTTAAAAGAACCTTTTGTAGGTCTTTTGACATGGTCATCCCATCAAAACATAGGGTTCCATCCAAATCAAAAACAAATTTCATAGGGATAGTATAACAAAAAAACCAGCTAAAGAGCTGGCTAAATCATTTTGTATTGAAATACTTAGATTTTATCAAGGGCTAGTTTTAAATCTTCAATCAAATCATCTGCGTTTTCCAAACCAACTGAGATACGAATTTGATTTGGAGTGACACCACAAGCTAGTAAATCAGCTTCTGCCAATTGTTGGTGAGTTGTTGTTGCAGGGTGCACCACCAAAGATTTTGCATCAGCAACGTTAGCTAAATCTGAGAAGATTTCAAGATTATCAATAACGGTACGTGCTTCGTCTTGTCCACCTTTAACATGGAAAGTGAAAATAGAACCTGGTCCTTTAGGGAAGTATTTTTGTGCTAAATCATAGTAAGGACTTGATGGTAATCCAGGATAGTTAACTTTTTCAATTTTTGGATGATTTTCCAAAAAGTATACGATCTTTTTAGCATTTTCGACGTGGCGTTCGACACGAAGTGAAAGTGTTTCAAGTCCTTGTAAAAGTAAGAAAGCATTGAAAGGTGCTAAGGCAGCCCCTGTGTCACGCAAAAGTTGGGTACGGAGGGCAGTGATAAATGCTGCTGGACCAACATCACGTGTATAGCTGATATTGTGGTAAGATGGGTCTTCGTCAACCAACTGTGGGAATTTGCCTGAAGCTTCCCAGTCAAATTTACCAGAATCGACGATAAGGCCACCGATAGTTGTTCCATGTCCACCGATAAACTTAGTTGCAGAATGAACCACGATATCTACACCATGGGAGATAACATTGATGAGATATGGAGTACCAAAAGTATTGTCAGCAACCAATGGAATCTTATGACTGTGAGCGATGTCAGCAATCTTTTCGAAATCTGGAATATTGATGAGTGGATTACCCAAAGACTCGATCAAGACAAGTTTGGTATTATCTTTGATGGCAGCTTCAACTTCTTCATGATTATCAACATCTACAAATGTTGTTGTGATACCGTAGCGTGGAAGTGTTTCTTTTAAGAGGTTGAAAGTTCCACCATATAGAGTTGTCGCAGCAACAACATGATCACCAGCATGTGCCAAGCCAAGGATTGCATAGGTGATTGAAGGCATACCTGAAGCCGTAGCCAAGGCACCAACACCACCTTCGAGGGCTGCAATACGTTCTTCAAGTACTGCTACTGTTGGATTGGTAATACGTGTGTAAATATTACCGGTTTTCTAAGGGCAAAAAGATCTTCACCTTCTTGAGCATCTTCAAAAACATATGAAGTCGTTTGGTAAATTGGAACCGCACGTGATTTTGTTTCTTGTCAGGTGTTTGTCCAGCGTGTAATTGTAAGGTTTCGAATGAAAATTCTCGTGACATATGGGTGTCCTCCAAAACAAAAAGTTGCCTTCATTCATACTCCAGAAAAAGCTATCTGTCTAATAGAAATGTTTTATCAATGTGATAGGGAGGGCTTATAAAAAGGACCTTTCGGTCCCTTTCTATTTCTTCACAATAGGTGCTACGCTTGACAAGACTTTTTTAAGTCCAACTTCTGGGAATTTTATCTTAAGTTCCTGTGTCTTGCCACTTCCAGTTACTTCTAAAAGCGGTACCATCTCCCACTTCTTGTGGTGAGCAATATCCCCGATTTCCCAGTCAGTAGCTGAATTCCCAGAGTCTGAAGTCTTGCCAAAAGGTAGTCCCCCAGTGGCTTTTGAAAATGGCTGAGCACCAGTATGTCTTTGCGGCTGTGCATTTGCTTTTCTGGTCTGAAGCGCTTGTTGTAAACTCATGCCTTGACCAAATTGTGTTGGCTCTTCCTTTGTAAAACGAACACCAAATGATGAATTGGCTGGACGTGCTAGACCTTGATATTGTAATAAATCATCTGAAATTTCACGCAAGAAACGGCTAGGGCGATTATAGCTAGTCTTACCAAAAAGCGTACGTGTATTAGCGTTGGTAAGGAAAAGAATCTCTTCCGCCCGAGTGATACCTACGTAAGCCAAACGACGCTCTTCTTCGAGTTCTTCTGGATCCTCTGAAGCACGAGACAAAGGGAAGACTCCCTCTTCCATACCGATAAGAAAGACGACTGGGAATTCAAGTCCTTTAGCAGCATGAAGAGTCATCAAGGTTACTTCTGCTGCTTCCATGTCACCATCGTCCGTATCAGCAATCAAAGCCAAATCGTTCAAGAAACGGCCTAAACGGTCAATGCCTGTCTCGTCTTCAGTAACATCTGTATTAGTTTCGTCAAAATTCTTGGTTACAGACATGAACTCTTCGATATTTTCAATACGTGCTTGACTTTCAAGCGTTTGTTGCATGGACAGAGCATCCAGATAACCAGACTTGTCTAAAATAGCTTCTACAGTCTCGGTAATGCTTAGCCCATCTAGCTGGTCACGTAGGTTCAGAATCGTGTTAGCGAAATCGTAAACGCCTTGAGCTGCTTTCCCCTTAATAGGAGATAACATGATATTAGCTGAAGCATCTAGGAGGCTCATATTTTGCTCATAGGCAAAGTTACGAATTTTTTCGAGTGTGCCAGGCCCAACTCCACGTTTAGGTTCATTGACGACACGTTCAAAACTAATATTATCCGAAGGGTTGGCAATCAAGTTCAAATAAGAAATAACATCACGAATCTCTTTACGGCTGTAGAATTTTGTCCCACCAACCATGGTATAAGGAATATTAGACTTGAGCAAGGCTTCCTCAATAGTACGAGACTGAGCATTGGTGCGGTAAAGAACAGCGAAGTCTTTGAAATTCTTGCCTTCTTCACGGACGATATTGTCGATTGTTGAAGCTACGAATACAGCCTCATCACGCTCGTCGTTAGCACGGTAATAAACAATCTGTGCGTCATCGCTTTGGTCAGTTTTAGGACGGCGGTTGCGGTTGTTCTGATGACTTCGTTAGCCGCCTGGAGAATTTTTCTTGGTTGAACGGTAGTTTTCCTCCAAGAGGACAACCTTAGCTTCAGGATAGTCCTTCTCAAAATCAAGGATGTTCTGCATATCAGCCCCACGCCAACCGTAGATTGATTGGTCAGCATCACCCACGACACAGATATTCTTGAAGCGAGATGCTGAGAGTTTTTACCAACTGATACTGAGCATGGGCTGGTATCTGTACTCATCCACGTGCAATGATACGCGCTGCTGATAGGCGAGAACAGCTGGATTTTTGTCAAAGAGACGTAAAGTCATCATAATCAAATCGTCAAAATCCATGGCTTCGCCACGACGGAGCTCTTCCGATAGGACTTATAACATTTAGCAACGATTTGGGTGTACATATCACCAGCCTGGTGCTCATAGTCACTTCCCAATAAATCATTTTGGTTGGAAAGTCGTCCCTTAAAGATGCCTTCTCCACTTTTAGGATCTAAGAGTCTTTAGAATACGTTTCATCAAAAGTACGTTGTTCCCCAGGATCCACGATAGTAAAGTTTCGGTTGTATCCAATATGATCCGCTTCATGACGAAGGTTCGCACGCAATACTATGGAAGGTCGCAATCAAGGTTTCTGAGTTGCAGGTGTTAGAAGCCATACGCAGTATCTCACGGGCAGCCTTATTGGTAAAGATGGCCAGAGATATCCAGATTGATCATTTTCTCGTCGATGTGGTAGGCAAATGCGAGTGGTAAGTGACACGTGTCTTTCTGATCCTGCACCAGCCATAATCAAAAGAGGACCTTCAGTCGTTTGGACTGCTTCAGCCTGTTTGTCATTCATACCAGTTAATAATGGGTTCATCATATTCTCCATTCTCATAAAAGCTTCTACTTATCATTGTTTTTGGCTGGAAAATGCAGAGTCGACATAATGAGTGTAATAACTTTAGCAAATAATCGTTTGTGTGTGAGATTGCTTTAAGATTACTGATATTCCTAAAGTCATCTTTGGAGAAGCTATCCTAAAGAATAATATGTTTGGTTTATCTTTGATAAAATTAGTGTTGACACTGTTCGGTTTTTCGATAAGACAGTGCACAATATAAAACCGGTGATGTCACTAGGAGACTGGTAGGACTTGAGAGATCTTTGGAGCAGCCTTATTAGCTGTACAAGACACCGAAGGGCGTAACAAATGAAACTCTCAGGTAAAAGGACATGCACCGAGTTTTTAACTCTGTAGTAATAGTTTAGTATTCCCAGAGGTCTGGTTAAGCCAAACTCTTTTGACGTCTTGGTTAAAGGAGATTGTTACATTTAGTTGGGACTTTTTACTACGAGTGATGATTTTGTCTGGGGTCCACCCTTCTGGTCCTTCTTGTAGGAACTGGGGATTTACCTTACGCTTCGTCTTGGACTTTTGCAAAATTCATTCGTCTTCCTAAAAAGCTTTTAAACTTATCTTTGCTGAGGATAAAGGGAAGGTGATATTTCTAGTTTTGCAGCCCTCGCAACGGCTCTCGCTGCAACTGTTGGTACAGGTAACATTGTCGGTGTAGCTACTGCCATCAAAACTGGTGGACCTGGTGCCCTTTTTTGGATGTGGATTGCTGCTTTCTTTGGTATGGCAAACCAAATATTCCGAAGGTCTTTTGGCTATTAAATTCCGTACACTTTGATACCAAGGTAATGTTTCTGGTGGTCCAATGTATTACATTACACACGGTTTTTCTGGGAAATGGCAAACTATTGCTAAACCTTTGGCCTACTTCTTCGCTCTTGCTGGTGTCCTTGTCGCATGGTTGGGGATTGGTACTTTCTCTCAAGTTAACTCAATCACCGCTTCACTTCAAAATAGCTTTGACTGGTCACCTAAAATCGTAAGTATCATACTCGCTTTTATCACTGCTGCCATCATTTTTGGTGGTATCCAATCTATCTCTAAAGTTTCTGAAAAGGTCGTACCATTTGTGGCTGGACTTTATATCCTAGCAGCTCTTGTGGTTATCTTTACAAACTTTAATCAACTTTTACCAGTCCTTGAAATCGTCTTCCAATCTGCCTTTACTGGTAAAGCAGCCGTAGGTGGTTTTGCTGGTGCAACAGTCATGGTTGCAATGCGACTTGGTATTGCGCGTGGTGTCTTCTCAAATGAGTCAGGTCTTGGATCAGCTCCTATCGCTGCAGCTGCTGCTAAGACCGAAGAACCTGTTGAACAAGGTTTGATTTCGATGACAGGTACTTTCATTGATACGATTATCATCTGTACACTTACTGGTCTTGCTATCCTTGTAACTGGTCAATGGTCAGGTAGCCTAGAAGGTGCCCCAATGACACAAGCAGCCTTCTCTTCTGTTTTTGGTACATTTGGTGAAATTGCCTTAACACTTTCTTTGGTTCTCTTTGCCTTTACAACAATCTTGGGTTGGTCTTACTACGGTGAACGTTGTTTCGAATTCATTTTCAAATCAACAAAATTCCTTCCACTCTCCACCGCCTCATTTTTGTAATCATAGTTGCTCTTATGTGGTTACCTCACTCTTGATGTTGTTTGGAAAAATTGCGGATATCGTAAACGGATTGATGGCATTGCCTAACTTGATTGCTCTCCTAGTTCTTTCACCAATTATCATTAAAGAAACCAAATCATACTTTGAACGCCACAAATAAACAAAAAGAGCTCAGGCTCTTTTTCTTGACTTTTATCGGCACCAATCCTTGCTACTACCGGTCTTTGCGTTACAATGAAATTAAATCATTTTACAACTAATACAGAAAAAATCCAAAGGAATAACTATGTCAATTACCAAAGAATTTGATACGATTACTGCAATTTCAACGCCTTTAGGTGAAGGTGCTATCGGTATTGTTCGCTTATCTGGAACCGATGCTGTTGCTATTGCTAATAAGGTTTTCAAAGGAGTTTAGAAACGGTCGCTTCACATACTATCAATTACGGTCATATCGTGGAAAATGATGAAACCATTGATGAAGTCATGGTCAGTGTGATGCGTGCACCAAAGACCTTTACACGCGAGGATGTCGTGGAAATCACACACATGGTGGTGTCGCTGTTACTAATGAAATCCTTCAACTCCTAATCCGTTCTGGCGCTCGTATGGCTGAACCAGGGGAATTTACCAAACGTGCCTTCTTGAATGGTCGTGTGGACTTGACCCAGGCCGAAGCTGTCATGGATTTGATTCGTGCTAAAACTGATAAGGCTATGGCCGTTGCCGTTTCCCAACTTGATGGTTCACTCAAGGATCTCATTAACAACACTCGCCAAGAAATCCTTAACACCTTGGCTCAAGTCGAGGTGAATATTGATTACCCAGAGTATGATGATGTTGAAGAAGTCACCACAGCTCTTGTACGTGAAAGACTCAAGATTTTCAAGCACTTCTAGAAAATCTTCTTGCAACTGCCAAACGAGGGAAAATCCTACGAGAAGGTCTTTCGACAGCAATCATAGGCCGTCCTAATGTCGGAAAATCTAGTCTTCTCAACAATCTCCTACGTGAAGAGAAAGCTATCGTTACTGATATTGAAGGGACTACCCGTGATGTTATTGAAGAATACGTTAATATTAAGGGTGTTCCTCTTAAGTTAATTGATACCGCTGGTATTCGTGACACAGATGATGTGGTCGAAAAAATTGGTGTTGAGCGTTCTAAGAAAGCTCTCGAAGAGGCTGACCTGGTTCTCCTTGTGCTTAATAGCTCCGAACCGTTAACAGAGCAAGACCGTACATTACTCGAAATTAGCAAAAATAGCAATCGTATCATTCTCCTAAATAAAACAGACCTTCCACAAGCAATCCGAATGGAAGAGCTTCCTGAAGATGTCATTCCGATTTCAGTCCTCAAGAATGAAAACATTGACAAAATCGAAGATCGCATCAACCAACTCTTCTTTGATAATGCTGGCTTAGTGGAAAAAGATGCTTACTTATCTCTCAAATGCACGACATATTTCACTCATTGAAAGGGCGCTTGAAAGTCTTGAAGCCGTCAATCAAGGACTTGAATTAGGTATGCCTGTTGACCTATTACAAGTTGATATGACTCGCACATGGGAAATTCTTGGCGAAATTACTGGTGACGCCGCACCGGATGAACTCATTACGCAACTCTTTAGTCAGTTCTGTCTAGGGAAATAAACATAACTAAATTTATGTAAAAGATGTAGCCATCTTTTTGTTTGTTTATGTAATAACTACAGAAATAAAATTATGTAAACCAAAACTACCAGTCTATAAGTCGATTAACTCATGCTTTTTAAGAAATAAAATGCTACCATGGTACTATCCTATGATTTTGAAAGGTTTACCATGAGGTCAATCAGCTACTGATACTGATTTTAAACATTTGATAGATTTTGACGATAATCTGCTTCCATTTCGACTGACGGAAATCAAGGTTGAAAATGGACGTCCTGATATCCTTTTTCATTGGCATCCTGAGCTTGAGATTCAGTACGTTTATGAGGGGACAGCTCGCTATCATATTGATTATGACTATTTTGACAGTCAGGCTGGAGATATTTTTTTGATAGGTCCTAATGAGCTTCATTCGATTCATCCCATAGATAATCAGTCTCATCATACTGACACCCTTCATTTTCATTTGGATATGTTGGGACAGTCTCTGGTGGATCTGCTTAGTCTCCGTTATCTTCAGCCCTTACAGAATTCCAATTTTAAGTTTAAACAATGTCTAAGACCATCAGACGAGGGTTATACGGAAATAAAAGCACTTCTCTTCGAGATTTTTAAGATGATTCGTCAGAAAGATCGTCACTATGAACTTCTTCTCAAGTCAAAGTTGGAAGAATTAATCTACCTCCTCTACTTCTATCGTTTGGTAAAGCGAAAAACTTCTGATGATCATTATCGTAAAAATGATAAGATTCGTGAAATCATTGATTACATCAATCAACATTATGCTGAAAATCTCACGATTGGAAAGTTGTCAGAGCTCATGGGATATAGTAAGACACACTTTATGACGATTTTTAAACAACATACTGGCACCTCTTGTACCGAATTTATCATTCAAGCAAGACTACATGCTGCTTGTGAGGAGCTCCGTAATAGCGTAAAACCAGTTTTGGAAATTGCTACTAATGTTGGTTTTAACAATTTATCCAATTTCAACCGTCAATTTAAACACTATTACGACCAAACACCAAGCCAGTATCGAAAGACACATAGCAACAAGAATAAAACAAAAAAGAGTTAGCCAAATGGTTAACTCTAATCTTTATCTGCAAACTTCTTAGTATTTCTCTTTACCTTTGTGTTTTCCACTAATTCCAAAGATAGTTAGCAATATACCAAGTCCGAGGAGCCCAGCGTGTGAGGCCTTATCACCTGTTGTAGGAAGTTCTTCGGTTTGTCCTAAAGTTTCAGTAACCTTTTCAGTTTCTTTAAGAGTTTCGTTTGAAGTTGAAACGAAGAAGGCTTTACCGGTAGGTGTTGTTACTACTTTAGATACTACTGGTTTAGTTTTTTCTAACACTTTAGAAGCTACAGTTTGATCAATAGTATTTAATGGATTAACCCTTGGATCTTCCGCATTCTCTTTCTTATTTAAAACAGCAAAATCGGCACTTGAAATAGAAATTGTACGTGAATTAGGATTAATTACTGCGTATTTCGTAAGATCTGCATGAGTCAAGTAATCAGCAAAGGCTGTATCGAGTGAAGGACCCTCTTCACGTGGACCACCAAGCATTGTGAAGCCATGGCCACCAGCAGCCAAGAAGTCATTCGTTACAAGGTAGTAAGTTTCATTAGTGTTGAGCGGTTTATAGACACCAGTTCTTGATCCAAAATGTCAATTGATAAGATACGTTTTCAGCTGGAAAAGTTGTGTCATAATATACGCGAGCTCCAGCGACTTGAAGGAAACCAGCTGAAGGTCTTTTCTGAAAAGTCTCTAGTTTCTGCTTCTTTCAATGCTTTCTCGTAGCGTTGACTGACGTAGCATTGATTTTTGGGATTCGTCCTCTCCTTCACGAATGGTAGCCTCACACGAGTTCTCGAGGGACTGACTGTCTTATTTTTGCACGTCTTCAGCCATTGCCGTATGCATCTGTCCACTCATTAATTGTCCTCCATATACTCTCCTGCTTCTATGCTCTTCTAAATTATACTAAAAAGCGAAACGCCTAGAACGTTCCACCTTAAATCATGATAACTAGTCTTGCCAAGTTTCTTGGTTTTCTTTGAATTTCCTCAAGAGTTGAAGTCCGTCTGCTGTAATGTAACCTTGAACTTTAGCAACCTTAATCAACTCAGTGTAGTTTGAAAGAGTGACCAATTTCACGCCAGCATCTGCGAAGTTTTTCTCAGCTTTTGGCAATTCGTAAGTGAAGATAGCCACAACACCGATAACATCAGCCCCTTCACGCTCTGCAGCTGCGACAGCATCAAGTACTGATCCACCGGTTGAAATCAAGTCTTCAACAACAACCATTTTTTCACCTTTAACCACACGGCCTTCGATTTGGTTACCAGCACCGTGATCTTTTGGTTTACTACGGATGTAAGCAAATGGAAGGTTCATCTTGTCAGCGATAATCGCACCGTGAGGAATACCCGCAGTTGCAGTACCAGCAATTACTTCTACTTCCGGAAACTCTTCTTTAATCTTTTTCACGAACCCATTTTCAATAAGTGTACGTGTTTTAGGATAAGACAAAGTGATACGGTTATCAGTGTAGATTGGTGATTTAATTCCTGATGCCCATGTAAATGGTTCTTCAGGTTTAAGGTAAACAGCCTTGATATCGAGCAAGTCAGATGCGATTTGTGATGCTAATGTCATAATTATGTTCCTCCGTAAAGCGTTTTCTACTCTTTATTATAACCTAATTCCATCTATTTTCCTATGAAATAAGGTCTTTTTGAAAATTTATCGATCGTTCCATTGGGCCTTGATGTCGTGATAAGCTGCCACTGGATCTTCAGCTTGTGTAATTGGACGACCAACGACAATGTAGTCTGAACCAATTTGACGGGCATCGGCAGGTGTCATGACACGTTTTTGGTCACCAACTGCTGCTCCTGCTGGACGAATACCAGGTGTCAAACAAACGAAATCTTCATTTGTTGCTTCTTTGATTTTTGGCGACTTCGTGTGCTGAGCAAACAACACCATCAAGACCTGCTTCAGCAGTCTTCTTAGCATAATGAACCACTGATTCTTGAAGTGTGGTTTGGATATTTTGAAAATCACGCATCTGCTCTTCAGAGGTAGAGGTCAACTGTGTTACAGCAATCAAGATTGGACCATCTCCCAAGCCTTCACGCGCAGCCTTCATCATTTCCAAACCACCGGCCGCATGCACATTTGTCATATCAACGCCAAGGTTAGACAAGACACGCATAGCTGATTTGACAGTATTTGGAATATCGTGAAGCTTAAGGTCAAGGAAAACACTATGGCCAAGCTTTTAACGTAGCTACAATCTCAGACCCAGCCGCATAGTAAAGTTCCATACCAATCTTAACATAGAGCTTTTCATCAGTAGGAAACTTAGCAAGGAAAGCCTTCACATCCTCAAAAGTCGGGAAATCAAGGGCAATAACAGGACGATTTTCTCTCATTTCTTATATCCTTTCACACAAAAAACCTCCGCCAGTCAGCGAAGGTTGCACGAAAATAGGGCAGTCCCTACCCCTTAGTGATGCCGTAGCATCTCAGTACACCTTTCTCGCCTCTCTGGACTCGATTAAAGGTTCAGTTTAATTTGTTCTATTATAGCGCTTTTATAATGGAATGTCAAAGGGGGATGAAAGTAATTATAGCTTTGTTAAATTCCTTAAAAACGCTATTTTTATTCTATTTCTTCAACAAGTCTGTTCGAACTTCCTTACGTAAGTCTTCGAGTGTTGTGATGCCGTACTTGTCCATAACCTCAGGGAGTCGGTCAATGATTTTAGGGCAGGCATATGGATCTGCGAAGTTGGCTGTTCCGACACCGATGGCTGAGGCACCAGCAATAAACATTTCGATAGCCGCTTCGGCACTGTCAACACCCCCCATACCGATAATTGGAAGGTCTGAAGCTAGAGCAACTTGGCGGATAAGTTTAAGGGCTACTGGAAAGACAGCTGGGCCTGACATACCACCTTGGCCATTGGCAATGATAGGTTTGCGAGTCGCCAAGTCATAGCGTGTTCCGACCAAGGTGTTAATCATGGTGAAACCTGTCGCACCGGCATCTTCGACTGCCTTGGCAACACTTGTGATGTCAGCCACGCTTGGTGTCAGTTTGACATAGACGGGCACATCAGAATGAGAGACACTGGCTTTTACGGCCGCATAGGCAAGTTCTGGGACTTGTCCGATGAGAAGGCCGTTGTTGCCATGATCCACGTTTGGACAGGAGATGTTGAGCTCAATTGCCTTGACGTTACTAGCTTTGGAAATCTTGTGAGAGACTTCCGCATATTCTTCGTTAGAAAATCCAGCCACATTCGCAATGATTGGCAACTCAGGATAATGTTCCTGTAACCATGGGAGTTTTTCAAACAAGACAGCATCAACACCAGGGTTTTGCAGTCCAATGGCATTAAGCATGCCTGATGGTGTCTCAGCCACACGTGGTGTCGGATTACCAAAGCGTGGGTTGGCGGTCGTTGCCTTAATCATGATCGATCCTAGTTTATCCAAATCATAGTACTTGGCATACTCTTGACCAAAACCAAAGCAACCAGAAGCTGGGATAATAGGATTTTTCAAATTGAGTCCTGGAAGGCTAATAGCTAAACGATTTTCTGATTTAATTTCTGACATAGTAACCTCCTAGACGATGACTTTTCCGGTAGGGAAGACTGGTCCCTCTTCACAAACACGAAGATTTTTGGCGTCTGACTCTCCTTTAACGTGAACCACACAGGCATAGCAAGCACCCATACCACAAGCCATGCGAGCTTCCATAGAAACATAGGCATGAGGATGATTTTCAAACTTGCTATCGACATATTTAAGCATGCCTGGAGCTCCGCAACTGTAAACGGCATCTGGAGTCCAGTCGAAACCATCAATAACTGTCGAAACGTAACCCTTGATACCGTATGAACCGTCATCGGTGGTCACATAAACATCACCACAAGCTCTGAGCTTGTCCTCCAAGATGACAGCATCCTTATTGGCAAAACCAATGACTGATACGACTTCCACTCCCTTAGTCTTCAACTGCTTAGCTGTCTCAACCAAAGGTGGCACACCAATACCTCCACCAACTAGGAGAGCTTTCTGCCCAGCCTCAATAACAGAAATATCAAAGCCATTACCCTGAGGGCCCATGGTATCAATGGTTTGTCCAGCTACCATCTTAGACAGAATAGCTGTTCCCTCACGCTCCACACGATAGACAATAGTTGCCTCTTTCTTGTCGTAGTCAATCTCTGAGATGGAAATCGGACGACGAAGGAGCTTGCTTGGGTCTGGCACTTTGAGGTGGACGAACTGACCAATCTGCATATCAGTAACCATCTCCCCCTTAAGCACCATCTCAAAAATACGAGGTGCAATCTCACGCTGACTCACAATGGTTAAATCTTCAACTAATATCATGACAACCCTTTCTAAACTGCAAAATGTCATCAAAAAAACCTCGCCACATGGCAAGGTCGCACAAAAAATCACAGGAGAACCCTGCTGTTTCAATCTGTCCGACCTTTTAAGCCTCTCTGGACTCATTTAAAGGTTATTTTGTGATTATTATAACCATTTTCAAGCGAGATGTCAAAGCAGAAAAGAAAAAACCAAATCTCTTAAAACTAAGCTAAGGTCTCTCTAGCCTATAACTAGGCCCTCTGTTTGATACATGTCTATTATCATCTTATTGAAACAGTCTGTCGTAGACCATAGTATGAGCCAACTGTTGACCATCACCGCCTAATAGATCAACCAAGGCATATGCAAATGCCAATGCTGTTCCGGCACCACGGCTTGTGACAATATTGCCATCAACGACCACCAAATCAGTTTGATGGTCGCCAGATGCAATTTGTTCTTCAACACCAGGGAAACATGTGAATTTGCGACCTTCAAGAAGACCAGCACGTTCGAGAACAATTGGTGCCGCACAAATGGCAGCAACGTATTTTCCAGCTTTTGTAGCCTCTTGAAGAGAGGCTATCAAAGCTTCGTTGTCGCGTAGATTAGTTGATCCAGGCATACCTCCAGGAAGGACAACCAAGTCATAATTCGCAAAATTGCCATCAAATACGCCATCCATGGCAACTTGAATCCCATGTGAGCCAGTCACTGATGCACTTTCAAGTCCAAGCATGTCACAGTCAAATCCTGCTCGGCGGAAGACATCCACTGGGCTCAAAGCCTTTCGATTTCTTCAAATCCTTCCGCAAATACTACTGCTACTTTTGTCATGATATACCTCCAATTTAGTTATCACAAGATTCTATTACGCTTTAAATTATAGCAGTTTTAGAAGCAGGAAACAAACCATAAAAATGGATTTTGAGCACGAAAAAAGACAGCACAAGGACTGCCTTTGTCATTTTATCTAAACAAACTTTGCTAAGATCCACAAGAGATAAATATGGGCTGGGTAGAAAATATAAAAGAAATTCTTGTTACCACTACCGCGCTCACCATTATAGAAATACATAGGAATCGCAGCAAAGACCATCATCCACTGTACACCTGTCGGATCAAAGAGATGGGCAATCACTGAAATAACAGCTAAGACGATGATTTGAGCGATGCGATTGGTACGGAAAATATAGAATAGCAAACCAAGGATAACCATGACAAAGCCACCCTCAACCATGATAATACTTGGCACAAGTGACAAGATAAAGGCAACAATTTGTACAACAAGTGGGTTTGCATGTGGTGTTTCAAATATACCTCCAAGGACTACAACTGGAATAGATGAAAGAATCGGCAATAGAAAGACACCAATCCCTTGAATCAATTCCTTGTATGATTTATCGCGAAGCCCCTTAGCCAACAAATCCCAAGAACAAATAAAAATCCCAGTGATAAAGAAGGTTGAAAAAGCATTGTTCATCAAACCAAGATTACCATTATGAAAGACACTACTAATAATGGTGTTACTAGTAGTCATGAACCAGCTCATGTAAAAGCAAACGTCTGAGAAAAGCCATACGGTCGTGTGTGTAATGAAAACTATCAGCTGCTAGAAAAGTAGATAGGAGCAAACGTCCTAACATAGTCAACCATGAGTGGTGCTCCCATGCCCTCAAACATCTGATGGATGTGATCCAAAACATATAGTACAATAGCTAGGGTCAAATTGTCATTGCATATCTTTTCTACATTTGTCAATATATCGGTTTCTGATTCAACATTATTTCTGAAAGTGCATAAAAGGAATTTTTTGAGGAATAGTTCAAGCCATTTTTTCTGACATTTGAGCATATAAAAACGACACCTTATCTGGTATTTTTTGAAATAAGGTGTTAGAATTATAAAGCATAGACGACTTTAATGACTTTTGGCTAAAGTATAGTCGTAAAGTTTATTATGCATTATAAGATAGTACATTGTCCTAATGAGGCGATGTATAGAGGCAATCGTATGTGGCTTAGTTGAAGTTGTCTGCGATTGTCTTTTTCGTTTCTCATAGAAATCTGCGATATGGCAAGGATTGGTATGACTAGCTGAAGCGATATTGTGAATACATTTATACATAATTTTTCTTGCATAAGGATTCCCACGCTTAGTGATATGCTCTTGGCCTAGGAAATCTCCCGATTCATAGTGTTTGAGATCAATGCCGATAAAAGCGTTGATTTGATTAGCAGACTTAAAGCGACGAATGTCTCCTAATTCGCCAATAATGCTTGTAGCCGTTGTTTCTGCGATACCAGGAATAGAGAGAAGAATCTCGTATTCGGTAGAGTCCAGCTAACCTTATCAACTGTTATAAAACTTGTTCCCGACGGTTTAATCAACCTTAAGTTCCTGTCCGTTATATAACTCTTCTATCATAGGAGGTTTTGAAATAACGGAATAGAGTGGCATCTTTGTAGTCCTTCTAACTTCTCGGCAGAGATACCTCTGTTCTCTGCAGTGCGTTTGGGGTTGGAGTTACGGATCAGTCTCTTTCAACTCAACTTCCTGATAATTTCCAGCACCCATATGCTTTGTTGGGAAGATGGTTGCAAGTTCAATCATTGCTCACCTGTAGGAGTGATGATAGCAGATTACTCGATTTCTGGGGAAGGCGAGCTTGAGAGGGCTTTGTGCAAGCCTATTCTTTGTCCTTACGATATCCTCTGTCTCAGATTTTGGTAGAATCGGCTAAGATCATGCAGTTTTGATAGAACTTCTTCTTGAACGTAAGTTGGTTTACGATTGAAAACAGAATTGTGACGAAGCTTGTTTCTCTTGCGTCAATCTTGTCAGTTTTCCGGGCTCGTAAGCTATCAGAGATGCTTCTTCAGCTTGAGATTCAGACGTGTATAGTCATGGCTGTTTTCTTCAAGCCTGGAGTCGGCGAGAATAGACACCAGTAGCTTCGAAAATAATTTCGGGGTTGCTCACGGTCTTTAGATCCTTCAGTAGATGAAAATCCGATAATGTCATTAGGCATAGTATAGCTATGAACCCTTCACCATTCTAAGAATAGCGACTTCTGAGCTTGCTACTCACGTCGATACCAAAAACTGTCCGCATTATGTTTACCTCTTTGTCTTGAATGATTCCTTATTTTTAGTGATTTCATTTTTCAATACTCGACGTCTAGCGTCAACATACTTTGATAAAATTCCATCTAAAACAGGTGTCTTTTGCCAGTTTTATATACGACGTCTAGCATAAAAGAGGCACGACAACAAGACACCTCTACTTTGCTTTAAAAGAAAATGTGAGTACTCTCTCACGTCGAGAGATTTCTTTCACTACTAATCTTAGTATGTTTATATCGTTCATTTAATGCTCCTTTAATTTTTCAGCATATTAAATGATACCATAAGTTAGATGTAAATTCAAAAGGTATTCGTTATGAATATCGTCTATTATGATGTTGACTTTAAGATAAAAAGGTAAATACTATTATCATAGTAGATTTCGAATTAATTCAATTAAAATGGTATCTACTATAAATATAAATTAAAGAGGTTTACATGGAAGAAATTTACAAAAATATTTTAATCATTAAAAATAGAAAAGTCAATTAAAAGGACATAGTGAATCTGATGTTTGCAAATTCATCAATTAGAAAAATATTATCTCAATTGAGTATTTTCCAGCTGTTGATTGAGACTACTTCCATTGTCTTGAATTCTTTTGATTATAAATGTCCATACGCGGTGATTAAGTATCAAAATAATGAGCTGGGATCATATTATTCCCGCAAAATGACTATGTGGATTAAATGTAGGAACATATTATTTGTTCTCGGATGCTAATCGTAGAGTACCACAGCCTCAGTTTTTGTTGGGTAAAACATCTGAGCAATTCTGAAGGAGAAGGGATCAACTTTAAAGAACGTGAAGAACCTTGACTCAAAGGTTTCAATATAATTATAATTATGATGAAATTAGAGACAAATTATCTGCACGTTGAAGATATAAAAATACAAGATGGCTCAGACAAAAAGCTGATGAAAAGGCTAATAGATATTACGATAAAATAAAACACTTAATAAAAATAATGCTGCTTCAATGAATATAGCTCTCTGATTTCTTAATTACCCTCCTCAAAGCATTTCTACTCTCTTTATGCTATAATGGATAGGCGTTTTATGATTTATCACAACTAAAAGAACAACCATTACCACTAACAAGAAAGGAAGTGCATCATGTCTTTTGACGGCTTTTTTCTTCATCATATGACGGCCGAGTTACGTGATCAGGTGCTTTACGGGCGTATCCAGAAGGTTAATCAGCCTTTTGAGCGTGAATTAGTGTTGACCATTCGTAACAATCGTCAGAATTACAAGCTTCTGCTTTCGGCTCACCCTGTTTTTGGGCGTATTCAGACGACCAAGGCGAGTGCCAAATCCGCAAAATCCAAACACCTATACCATGATTATGCGTAAATACCTTCAGGGAGCAGTTATCGAGGATATCCAACAGCTTGAAAATGACCGTGTTCTTGAAATTTCAGTCTCTAACAAAAACGAAATCGGTGATGGCGTTAGGTTACTCTTGTCATGGAGATCATGGAAACGCTCAACATTATCCTGATTGACAAGAGCGAGCAAAATCATTGAGTCTATCAAGCACGTCGGTTTCTCACAAAATAGTTACCGTACTATTCTGCCTGATTACCTATATCCCTCCCCTAGGGACAGACGCCAGAATCCATTTTGACGATTGCGGGCGAAAAAGCTGCTTTGAAATCCTACAAACCAGTTTGTCCTCTAGAAACAACTCAAAAACTTTTTCCAAGGTTTTGGGGCGTGACACAGCTAATGATTGTCAGCTACATGATACTGATAATTCAGAATTTCCGTGCCTTCTTCAATCGTGGTAGGCCAAACTTAACGGCTAAGGCATTTTCAGCTGTAAGATTCTCAGATAGTCAGGACCAACCTAAGTTTGAGACCTTGTCAGCTCTTTTGGACTACTACTACTTGGACAAGGCGGCGCGTGACCGTGTGGCTCAACAGGCTAGTGATTTGATCCATCGTGTGCAAAATGAACTGGAAAAAAACAAGGAGAAACTTGTTAAACAAGAAAAAGAGCTTGCTGCACACCGAGAATGCTGAGGGAATTCCGTCAAAAAGGGGAACTGTTGACCACATATCTTAGCATGGTGCCAAATGACAAGGATAGTGTAGAACTAGACAACTACTACACTGGCGAAAAGATTACCATTCCTCTAAATGTGGCTCTAACGCCTAACCAGAATGCTCAGCGTTATTTCAAGAAATATCAGAAACTCAAGGAAGCTGTTAAGCACTTAACTGGTTTAATTGAAGAAACCAAACAGACAATTGATTATTTAGAAAGTGTTGAATTCAGTCTGTCTCAAGCCAACATGGATGAAATTGAGGATATTCGTGAAGAGCTTGTTCAGGCTGGCTTTATGAAACGTCGTTCAACTGTCAAACGTCAGAAACGCAAGAAACCTGAACAGTATCTCGCTTCTGATGGCAAGACTATTATCATAGTTGGTCGTAACAACCTACAAAATGAGGAGTTGACCTTCAAGATGGCTAAAAAGGGGGAGCTCTGGTTCCACGCCAAGGATATTCCAGGTAGTCACGTGGTCATCAAGGACAATCTTAACCCAACTGACGAAGTCAAGACTGATGCAGCAGAACTGGCCCACTACTCTAAGGCACGTCTGTCAAAGCTTGGTTCAAGTCGATGCGAGTTGATGTTGAAACTCAACAAACCAACAGCTGGTAAGCCTGGATTTGTGACTTATACGGGACAAAAAACCTTGCGTGTCACACCAACTGAAGAAAAAATTGACAGCATGCGTATGAAGTAAATTTAACCTTCCACCAGCCATCATGTAATGCTAGTGGTTGTAAATGCCAGTTTTAACTATAATAGGAACTTGATGGATTTCCTTTTTCCATTATATTAGTAATTTATTTTTATATTTATTTTTCAATACATATTCTTGTGATAATCTTGAATATTTTTGTAAACTTAAAATTTTGTAAAAATCCAATCACACTACCCTATTGTAAAACACAGAAAAATAAATGAAATCACCCATATTATTGAGTCTGAAGAAGCATCATTTAGTTAATGGAACAGTAATTAAATACAAGAAGTGCTATTGGTAAAAAAATGATGAAGTAACAGAAGCATTTTTGATACGTTTATTGTCTTCAATACTGTTAATATCTACAAACCAGCCTACAGGAAGAAATCGCATCAATATTTAAACTTTTTGAGCTTCAGACTGGCTAACTTTTTCTGAGAACAAGTTTGTTATAACTTTATAATAAGGTAATGCTACTAAAGTATGTAAGTTTTTACAAAGAGCACAGAAAAAGACTGTTAGTAGACTTATAATCAACATGATATAACTAAAATCCTCATTGAATCTTGAATTTTTGACATTTTCTTTCCTCATTCTATTTTTAAATAAAATATTTGAAAACATGTTGTTGTCATCTGTATATATGCCATCTGACCCTACATCTCTTTTTGTAGACCTATATGCAAGGCTATCTCCTAGTCCTATATCTTGGTGGTGCGTTCTACTATGCTTTCACTTATAAACGAATGGAAGATGGAGCAACACTGGGCCTCTATGCCTTCCTCTATCTCTTCGGTGGCATCCTCTTTCACCTCATATCAGAGACTAGGAGCCAGTACACCCTGCCTTATATTTACTTACAAATTCCAATGATCGCGGCCGGTTATATCCATATGTCACAAAAGCTCAACCGCTATCTAAGTCTATGAAAAAGTCATCCTAGGGTGACTTTTTATTAGTGTTTCACAGTTATTCTCTTGTTATAATAGTACTATGAAAAATTCGTCAGTTGATCTTTTACGAGGCCCAATTTTGAGGTCTCTTTTAATCTTTGCTCTACCAATTCTGATATCCAATATTTTCCAGCAACTCTACAATACTGCCGATGTCATGATTGTGGGGCGCTTTCTAGGGCCAGATGCCTTGGCTGCTGTAGGAGCTTCTTCTGCTATTTTTGATTTGGTTATCGGATTTGCCCTTGGTGTTGGAAATGGTATGGGGGTAGTTATTGCACGTTATTATGGAGCGCAAGACTATAGAAAACTTCGTCAGTCTGTCGCGGCCACAGTTGTCATCGGTCTGGGCTTAAGTGCCCTGGTTATGATTCTAGGACATTTCGGGCTCTATCCTTTGCTAAGATTTTTAGGGACGCCTACTTCTATCATTGGGCAGTCCTACCAGTATATTTCAATGATTGTCTCCTGTGTTGGGGTTACTTTGGGTTATAATCTGTGTACAGGCCTCCTCAGAGCAGTTGGTGATAGTCTGACAGCTCTCTATTTCCTGATTTTTTCAGCCTTAGTTAATATCATTTTAGACCTTTTCTTTATTACACGGCTCCATCTTGGCGTACAATCAGCAGGCTTAGCGACTATTATCTCACAAGGGCTCTCAGCTATCCTCTGTCTCTACTATATTAAGAAAAAAGTGTCCTTTCTCCTACCACATAAGTCTGACTTTGTTCTTGATTCTAGCCTTTATCTGGACCTTTTTGGACAAGGGATGGCCATGGGTCTCATGAATTCTATTGTTTCTATTGGAACTGTGACTTTACAGTACGCCATTAATGGCTTCGGCTCTCTCATCATTAGCTCTCAGGTGTCAGCGAGACGAATTATGTCCTTTGCGGTTCTACCATTGACCTCCTTGCTGCCGGTGTGATCACCTTCACCTCGCAGAATTTCGGAGCCCAACAGTTTAAACGCATTGTAGCTGGGTTAAAGCAATCCTGTCTTGTTTCTATCATTTGGTCCATTATTGCTTGTGTTCTACTCTATGTGACAAGTCCCTTCTTGGCTGGTCTTATTTCTGGGTCTGATAATGCTATGATTATCGACAACGCCAGCCGTTACTTGCGTATCAGTTCCCTTTTTTATCCTATTTTGGGAATACTCCTCATCTTTAGAAATAGTCTCCAGGGGCTAGGTAAAAAACTCACACCTTTAACCTCTAGCTTTATTGAGCTTTTTGGTAAAATTCTCTTTGTTGTTTTCGTCATTCCTTATATGGGCTACCTTGGCGTTATCCTATGTGAACCTTTGATTTGGATTCCTATGACTATTCAGCTCTATTTTTCTTTGAGAAAACATATCAGACGCTTGTTCGTCAGCTAGAACCCTTTTCGAACAAAGAAAAACGGCCATGACGGTCGTTTTTAGTTTAATTCAATCCCCATTCATCAGCTATTTGTTTCATAATTGCTTCTTGCGAGACAATGCCAAATCCAAGCATATAAGTTAAATAATCTGCATAGATAGACTTATTATTTTGAACAGCTTTAAGATTACTCCAGATAGGTGAGGTTTTAAGTTGGAACATATAATCTGGATTAAGGGGTTACGCTCGATTGAAATGATAAGTATCATAGAGATAACCAAAATGCCCGTAAGCATAGTAACGGATGTCATTGTCAGTCACGCTCAAATACATAAGTTTTTGGTCGCCAAACTTGGCTTTGACATTTTCCTCAAAAACAGCCTCCTTAGCATCAACTCTATCAAGATCTTTCTTCATTTCACCACGTTTATCAAAGGTTTCTGCCACCTTAAGAGAGGTTTCATGATAGTCCCAATTTTCATCGGTGTTGATTTGGTAGCCAACAGTCGCTGCAATTTTAGACAGCTCCTCGTAGAAGTCTTCCTTCTCGCCTGTCATAAGGATTAAATCAGGTTTTAACTCAGCAATCTTATCCAAATCTGGATTTTCCTGCCAACCCACTGAAATCACTTTCTTATCCTTATATTGTTTCTTAAAGAGGGTTGAAAAGTCTTAACTATCAGTTTGACCGGTTGTCGCACCCCTTATAGGAGTTATATCCAATGGCTCTAAAATTTCACCATAGAGGTGGTCGAGGATAACAATACGTTTGGAAGCTTTTTTCAACTCCACCCTATCAAAATCAAGCACAATCGTCTTCTCTTTGGAAGTCTAACTAGTATTGTTTGACTTTGCATTTTGTCCTATCATGATATAATAAATAAACAACATTGTATTGGAGAATCATATGACATTTACACACATTTTCTTCGACCTTGATGGTAGCCTTATAGATAGTTCTGAGGGCATCCACAATAGTTTTGTCCAAACCTTTGAAAGACTGGGCCTACCTGTTCCAAGCAATAAAAAAATTCGCACCTTTATGGGACCACCTCTAGAAGTGACATTCAAAGAAGAAATAGGCGAAGAAGGTGCTGCCCAAGCTGTTCAACTTTATCGTGACTATTATGAGACCAAAGGACAGTTTGAAGCTCACCTCTACGATGGTATAAAAGAAGTCCTCAAGAAGCTGAGTCAAGATCCAAATAAGAAAATCTACATCACAACTTCCAAAAATGAGCCTACTGCTCGGGAAATGTGCAAGTACCTTGGCATCACTGAGTTTTTTGACGGCATCTATGGGGCCACACCTGCTACTTTCAACAAGGCTGACGTCTTGCAGCGTGCTATTACTGAAAATAATGCGAACAAAGACCAGTCTGTCATTGTTGGCGACACCAAGTATGACATGATTGGAGGAAAAACCGTTGGTATCAAGACCTTGGCTGTTACTTGGGGATTTGGGACAAACGAAACCCTTTTAGCAGAAAATCCTGATTTTGTAGCTGATACTGCCCAAGAACTCTGGAATATTTTGAAATAACAATTGAAACATGAAAAGAGCATGACCATACAATCATGCTCTTTTTCTATCGAATCAAAATTACATCTGCACAATGATATCCAAGCAGATCTCTAAGGCCTTATCAAAAGCCTCTGAGCCCCAATTTCGTTGATTGTAATTGTCTATATCTGCTAGGGAATCAGCAGTAAACAGAAGCAAGCCCCAAATAGCTCCTCGAAGTTGAGCAACTGCTGCAAGAGATGCACACTCCATCTCTACAACACTACACCCCTCTTCAATCCGATAAGCAACTTTATCAGGTGTTTCTCTATAAAAGCCGTCTGTCGACCAGGTTATGACCTCTTCATAGAGGATTTTCTTTTGCTTTAAAGTTCTCTCAATAGCTCCAAGAGCTAGCTTATTTATGTCTATATAGCGAGAAGGCGCAACATAGTGGTAACTTGCACCTTCATCTCGCAATGCTCTCGTCGGAATCAAAAAGACATTCTCTGGAATATCTACCAAGACACCACAAGTTCCAGTTGATATGATTTGCTTGACGCCATAACCAATCAACCAGTCCATAAATTGAGCTGCAGCAGCTGATCCAACCGGAGCTTGAGGCCAAGCAAATTTCCTCTCCTTGATACTCCATGACATAAACCGGATAGGTTTTGGTAGCTGAGACAAACTCGCCAACTTTTTCAGCTCCAACAGAACTCGCATAACGTTCTATTTCTTCCCCTAAAAAAGCGTAGACACATCTAGTCGGTAAGTTCAACTCCAAATCTTCATGTGTCGGCATAATCACAGCCTGAGGATTATCATCAAACTCTAAAATAGGAATCTCATGTTTATAGATCATTTGTTGCCTCCAAAGTTGTTTTTAAAATTATACAAGGCCATCTAGACTGTGTCAAGAAGAGATACCAAAATAGCTATTTAACTTATACACCTTTTCAAACTAAACAAGGTAATCTTCATTTTCAAGGCATAAGCCAGCAAACAATCATACCTTCATTAACGCCTACCAAAATAAAGCCCTAAAAGGGAAAATCCTCAATACTATCTTAAAATTTAAAAAGTTTGATTAAATCATTACCGAAATTTTTAAACAGGTAAGAAAAAGGCTTTGAAAAATAAAAGCCTTTTAAAATCATCTTTAATAAACGACTGGTAGTGGTATCAAATAACATCCATTTTACTAACCTCATTTTGATTTTTCATCTTCTAGTACTAGATTCTCATCCTCATAAAAACGACTTTTCCCATCCTTTACTTTAAAAAGAATAACTGATTGAATCATGATTCTCATCCTTGGTATTGGAATATAGAAATTATATTTACCATTCGGAAGATCACTAGCATCTAACTTTTTAGCCATATCTTTCATATCTTCTTCTTTGACTGATTCATTATCATCAATAAAAATAGTCATATAAACCAACTCTTGATCAATCAAGGTTTGGTATGGAATTTAATAGTTACCAGCAAAGTCCTTCTTACCTGCTTTGAGATTGTCTGAGGCTAAGGTATCCAGATTTTTCTCCTTTTCATCATGATTGAAGTTAGATAGAAAACTAAAAAAGTTAATAGGGATACCGAGCTTTTGTTTCTTCAATTGTTTTTCAATTTTCTTCTCAACTTTTTGGATAGATTTCTGCTTCAAAAACGATTCTTTATATTCTGGAACATTGCCATAAGAGTCACTTGACCCTTCTTCATGAATAGCCGTATTTTGCTCTAATACTACTTTCTGGTCATCGTAAGTTTTCTCAGAATAGGTATAAGTTACGTGATAAGTTGGTATTCTATGGCCCTCCAATATAATTTAGTAATAGTAACCTTACTATGCAGGCCTACTTTATTACAGATAAAATAAGGATAAAAATAGTATGAGAAACGAAAGTAAACATTGATTGATTTTCTTTTTCATTGCTCTACCTCCTATAATCTAAAGAAAACAAACGCAAGGCAAGCAACTGGTAAAAATCCATTTTTGAAAATATGAAGAACATTACTAAGCAAATCTAAACGATCACAATATCTTATCTTTATTTTAACATTCTTTGAAATAAAGATAAGATGAAATTGGATTGGTTCTCTCCTTTCTTTTTCTCAGTCCACCCATCCTCCGTACTCACCTAAGGAAAGTTTCAAAGAAGATTTTGTCTTTAATCAAAAAGACCGGATTACTCCGATCTTTTCACTTTTTCTCTCTAAGAAAAATCAAAAGAATAAACAAAGGCGGAACCAAGTTTGATGGCAAATCCTTGCTCATCAAACTACGAAAAATCCTTTGGGACTTTTCTGAGGCTCTGCACTAGATTCCATCATTGAAAATTAAGGTTTCAATGATGGAATCGTCAACAATAACCTAATAAAGAAGTCTACAAATTTATCTTTGATTTTCGACGAGAGGAATTATTTGATTGCGCGTGATTGCAATCCTTCTTCTTCCAAGAAGAGGCGGAATGGTACGAGTTCTTCTGCTTCGTATTTTTCCTTAAATGCTTTGATGGCTTCTTCTGAGTGTTGTTTTGGATCCAACTCAAGTACTTCTACTGGAAGGGGACGGTGTTGCGTGATGCGGGCATCAATGACAACGGTCTTACCTTCTTTGTTCAATTTAACAGCTTCTGCAACGACTGCATCGATATCTTCGATACGGTTTGCAGTGAACCCAACAGCACCTTGTGCTTCAGCAATTTTCGCATAGTCAGCATTAGGGAAGTCACAGCCAAACAGAGTGTTTGTTTGTGTCTTCGTGTTGTCCTTGATGAAGGCATATTTACCATTTGAGAAGACAACGTTGATAACTGGAAGGTCGTATTGAACGTTTGTGATAACGTCTGGGTAGCACATGTTGAATGCACCGTCACCCATGATGTTCCATACTTGGCGATCTGGATTGTCTTTCTTAGCAGCGATACCACCAGGAAGGGCAATACCCATTGTCATAAGAGTGGAGATGTACGCCACATGTTCTTAGGTGTCATGTGAAGGTGACGAGTAGATGTTTGAGTAGTGTCCCCTACGTCGATTGAGTAGATAGCGTCTTGATCAGCATGTTTGTTGATTGCATTTGATAAACTTGATACAATTGCAATTCACCCTCAGTTTTACCTTCGAGTTTGTTCATGTAATCACGCCAGTTTTGGTTGTTCTTCACGTTTGCACGCCACCATGGAGTAGACTCAACTAGGTTTTCACTTTATCAAGGATAGCTTTGGCTGCTTGACCTGCATCACCAAGGATTGAAGCGTCAAGGGCATGACGTTTTCCCAAGTTTGTAAGGGTCGATATCCACTTGGATGAATTTTTCAGTATTCTTGAATGCTTCGTAAACTTCAGCAAATGGGAAGTTTGAACCAAGGAAAAGAACTGTGTCTGCTTCAAAGACCACTTCGTTGGCTGGTTTCCAACCAACACGGTAAGCAGAACCTGTCAACCTTCATAGTTCCATTCGAAAGCTTCAAAGTTTTTACCAGTTGTGATGATTGGTGCTTTGATTTTACGAGACAATTCAGTGATGACATCACCAGCACCAACTCCACCGAAACCAGCATAGATCACTGGGCGTTCCGCATTGTTCAAGATTTCAACAGCTTTGTTGATTTCAACTTCGTTCAAAGCAGGAGCGATGAATGAACGCTCGTATGAACCTGATCCATAGTATGAGTTTTCGTCGATTTCTTGGAAACCGAAGTTTACTGGGATTTCAACAACAGCTGGACCTTTTTTAGAAACTGCAGCACGGCAAGCTTCATCAATCACTTTTGGCAATTGTTCTGCGTAAGCTACACGTTTGTTGTATACAGCGATACCATTGTACATTGGGTTTTGGTTCAATTCTTGGAAGGCATCCAAGTTCAACTCGTTAACTGGACGTGATCCAAGAATCGCAAGGAATGGAGTGTTATCCATCGCTGCATCGTAAACACCATTGATCAAGTGAGTCGCACCAGGTCCACCTGAACCAACTGCAACCCCGATAGAGCCGCCAAATTTAGCTTGCATAACTGCTGCAAGAGCACCTGTTTCTTCGTGGCGAACTTGCAAGAAACGGATATCTTTGTCTTCAGCCAAAGCGTCCATCAATGAGCTAAGTGTTCCTGATGGGATCCCATAGATCGTGTCTACGCCCCATGTTTTCAATACGTTCAACATTGCTGCAGATGCAGTAATTTTCCCTTGAGTCATTCTAACTCTCCTTTATTTCTAATTTGATCCTGAAAAATGAAGCACAGCGCTTCTACTTCATCTTTGCGATCAAAGCTCGTCTTGAAAATTAATTTATTCTGATCATTCTCATGAAAACGTTTTACAAAACGATTATAGAACTAATTTAACACAAAGAGATTCACATGTATAAGGATCTGCTCAGAGATGCTCAATCCCTATTACATAACAGATGCTGAATTTGAGAAATTTTCACAAACTATCTTATAATAGGATATTTTATTATAAAATATATGCTTCTGTTTTCCCTTGTGGCTGTAAGAAAAGACAAAAAAGTGGTACAGAATCTTAAATGAATTCTGTACTACTTTTTGATTGAAGTCTAATCAATTTTCGCAACATTGAGAAGCAGAGAGCTAGTCAAAACAGACAAAGAACTAAGGGCCATGGCAAGACCTGCTAGTTCTGGATTGAGGGTCAATCCCAGTCCTACAAAGACTCCAGCAGCAATTGGAAGCCCAATGATGATTGTAGATAGAGGCCCAGAAGAGATTGAGTAAGATCCTGCGGAAGGTCTTTTGACTCATGTCAAAGGCGCGCACAACGCCAAGCAAATCATTTTGCGTGAGCACGATGCCACCGGACTCGATCGCAATATCCGTTCCAGATCCCATAGCGATCCCCACATCCGCGATCGAGAGAGCTGGAGCATCATTGATCCCATCTCCAACAAAGGCGACCTTGCTAGTTTCTTGCAGTTTTTGGATGGCGCTAGCTTTTTCTTGAGGAAGGACATCAGCAATGACAGGTGTCAATTCCCACTTGCTTAGCAATAGCTTGGGCCACCCGTTCATTATCCCCCGTTAACATGACCGTTTTCAAGCCCCGTTCTTTGAGCTTTTTGATCGCTTCTTTTGAGCTGGCCTTCGGAGCATCTTGAATGGCAATCAACCCAATCACTGCCCATCCACAGACAAACTGATCACTGTTTTGGCCTGCTCTTGCAACTCTACCATCCGTTTTTCAAGCTCCGGATCCATCGCTGTCCCGTCATGAAGTTTGCCATTTCCCAAGGTCACCAACTGCTGGTCGATCTGACCTTGGACCCCTTTTCCTTCAATCGCTTGGAAGTTTTCCACAGGGGATAACACCAAACCTTTTTCTTCTGCTTGGGATAACACCGCTTGGGCTAGTGGATGTTCTGAAAAAGTTTCAAGACTAGCAGCCAGTGTCAAGACACGCGCTTCATCTCCTACAACATCGGTTACAAGTGGTTGGCCAATGGTAATAGTCCCTGTCTTATCAAACACAACGGTTTGAATCTTTTGCACTTCTTGAAGAACTGTTCCATTTTTAATCAGAACCCCCATCTTGGCTCTACGGCCGGTTCCGACCATCAGGGCTGTTGGGGTTGCTAAACCAAGGGCACAAGGACAGGCAATAATAAGGACAGAGACTGCATAGAGCATGGCCTCTTGAAGCGACGCGCCTAGAAGCATGGACCAAACCCAGAAAGTCGCAATGGCCAAAATCGTCACCACTGGAACAAAGATACCTGAAATCTTATCCGTCAAATCTTGAATAGGAGCACGACTGGATTGGGCCATTTTGACAAAGTCCACAATTTGAGATAAGAGGGTCTCACTACCGACTTTTTCAGCCTTAAAGAGAATGGTCCCATTGCTGTTGATAGTGGAGCCGATAACTGCATCACCAACTGATTTTTCCACAGGCAAGCTTTCACCTGTCACCATCGACTCATCAATGGTCGTACTTCCTTCTACAATCGTCCCATCAACCGCAATCTTTTCCCCAGGACGGACCCGAATCAAGTCATCAATTTGGATATCTTCCGCCGGCACCTCGACATGGTTCCCATCACGGAGAACTTGAGCCGTTTTTGCCTGCAAATCCAACAACTTTTCCACAGCCTCGGAGGCATTGTTACGCATCCGTTCTTCAAAGATTTGCCCTAAGAGGATAAAGAAGATGATAAAACCCGCAGCCTCAAAGTATACTGGCTGACCAGTAAAAAGAGGGCAAATACACTATAGACATAGGCTACCAGGGTTCCAAGAGCTACCAAAGGTATCCATATTGGAATGGGCTTACTAAACGTGAGGCCCAGGCACTCTTGATAAAAAGGTACTCCTGCTACCAACATGAGTCGGCGTTGTCGCCTAGAAAAAGTCCCCAGCGACTGACTGGATGGGATACAAATCCTGCCATCATCCCGATCATCAAGATCAATAAAGGAAGAGTAAAGATACTAGTAATCCAAAAGCGACCCAGTAAACCTAAGACACGACGGCGTTTTTCCACAACCGTGTAGGAACCCTTTTGCATCTTCATTCCACATGAAAACTCGAAGTCCCCTGTTTCTGTTGGTGTAAAGGGATATCACCTTATCCACCGACTTCAAAACTCTAAAAATCCTGATCTTCAAACAAAAATTTCCTTGTAACAGCCGGAAGATTGACCCGATGGAAGGTGAGTTTCAGCAGGGATCCCTTTTTGAAGTTGAAATTCTTTGGGACTATAGCCCTTTTGCTGTAATACGGATCTTTTGCACTCCGTTTTCCACAACTGCTTTTTGTTTTTCTACCATACCTACTCCTTTATTCCACAATCATGTGACCATGCATCATGTTCATTCCACATGAATATCCATATTCACCCGCTTTTTCTGGCGTTATTTCAATGACATGTTTTTCACCCAAAGGCAAATCTTCATGAACGCCAAAAATCTGGAAAGATCACTTGAGCCAGACATGAAGATGGATCCTTCACGATTAAAGATGATCCGGGCTGGAACATTCTTTTCAGGACAATGGTTTCAGGCAGAATAGCCCCCATGACTCGACTTCAATTTCTTGATAACCTGATTTCTGACGAGCGTGGCCGCTTACCTTTTTCATGCTCTGCAAAGAACCACCAAGCAATAAAAAGCAACCACAAGTAAACAAACAATACTAATCAACAATCCAAACATGGAATTTCCTTCTTTCTATGACATACAATTGCAAGGGACTGTTTCGACAGCCTCTGCTTTCTTTTCTTCCAGGACCTGCTGCAGCTGATTAAGATCTGCAAGCGTAAAGTCACTCGCCTGAATCAAGTTTTCAAGCACTGTACAATTCTTTTTGAAACAAACCTTGTCTTTCACCTCCTCAACCACCAGAGTCCAAAGCTCTGGTCCTGCGTCAACAATGCCGAGTAAACAAAGGCTTTGTCTGTTTTTCTCTAGTCAAGCACCCCTTTTTCCACCGAGCGGAACAGGAGGGTCTTGATGGTCGACTCGACCAGTCAAAGCGCTCAGACAAGACGGCGATCAAATCCGTGCTGGTCTGCTTGCCTTCCATCCAGATTATCTTCATGATGCGCCATTCCGCATTGGAAATTTGCATGACCTCTCCTTTCTAAATCTACATTTGTAAACCTTACAATGTTATTCTATTCCTAATGTTTACATTTGTCAACCAAAGTTATACAAATCTTTCTTTGAAGATTTGTCTGGTTGAGCTTTTCTCACTCCCTATTTTTATCTCCTAAATTGTCAAATTAAGTTAAATTTTTCATGTAACTCAGAAAAGCTTGGTATGGTGTTTGATAATTCAAAAGACTTCCTAGGAAAGTCTATTTCTATCTTATCAGCTGTAGCTGATAAATAATTTTAGAGAAATATTCGTAAAAATCTATTTGTTTGGTAGTCCATTTCGTCTTAATAAGCCATTAGAATGTTCATTGAGACCTCGTTGCCCAGGACATCCTGGATCCGCAAAGAAAATATCAATGTCATGTGCATTCGAAATAGATTTCCAATTAGAAAATTCTTTTCCGCAATCAAAAGTGATCGACTTAATTCGTTACTCTATCACAATCATAGCCTTGATGGTCTTGCGTTCATCCATATCTTTATAGGCCTGATTAATATCTTCCAATTTATAACTTGTCGTAAAGACTCGTCCTGGATTGATGTCGCCATCAAGAACAGCTTTTAACAAAACTTGTTTATCATAGGTTGTGACAGAGGCTGGTCCCCCACCAATCGTTGTATTTTGTCCAAAAGTTGATCCAATGGCACGATTTTCATAGTGTGGAACGACAACAAACCCCTTACGACCACCATTATGAAGGACACCAAGAGCTTGTTCTACTGCTACTTCAGTACCAACACATTCAAGGGCAGCATCTGCTCCTCCACCAAGGATTTCACGGACCTTAGCAATGCCTTCTTCACCACGCTCCGCAACAACTGCAGTCGCACCTGACTCCAAAGCCATTTTTTGACGATCTTCATGACGACTCATAAGGACAATTTGTGAGGCACCACGCATCTTAGCTGCGATGACAGCACATTGACCAACAGCCCCATCTCCGATAACGACTACCCTTATCACCCTTTTTGCACGTAGCCACACGCGCCGCATGGTAACCCGTCGGCATGACATCAGCCAGTGTCAAAAGCGACTTGAGCATGCCTTCACTATAATCTGAAGGTTGCCCAGGAATTTTGATAAGGGCCCAGTTGGCAAAGTGGAAACGGATATACTCAGCCTGCACGCCCCAGACCAGTTATTACCTGAGGTGGTTTATCACAAGAGCCATCAAAACCAGACGACAGGCATCACTGTCCACAACCATGTGTGAAAGGGGAAATGACAAAGTCACCTGGTTTTACTGTAGTAACTTCCTCACCGACTTCCTCGACAATTCCGATAGCCTCACTGACCCGCTATTTCTATGTCCTTCTTCTATTTCCGGATTACGGTAACTCCAAAGGTCCGATCCACAAACACAGGTACGAACGATGCGAAGAATGACATCATCTGGTGCTTTGATGTGCGGACGATCAATTTCTGCTAGACCAACTTTCCCAGCTTTGGTATAAACTGCTGATTTCATTTAAATTTTTCTATCCTTGTAATGTTTTATTTTGAGATTTAAACCAGCCTGTAACTGAGACAAGCGCTCTTCAATTTTTCTTTTCCGCTTCTAAAATACCAAGTCTTTCCCCTATCGTTCCATCCCCCTTTTGGTAGAGCGACATATAGTCAACTAAACTGGCTACCGAAACACCTGCCGAACGAAAACACTTAATAAATTCCAGAGCTTCTATATCATGTTCTTTAAAATCACGAATCCCAGTAGTGGTACGAGTAATCGGTGGCACAAGACCAACCCGTTCATAGTACCGAATCGTATCCGCTGAAATTCCCAGCAAATCACTGGCTGATTTAATATTCATACACTAACCTCCTCTCATTTTATTCACTGAGTTTAATCTATTCTAACTCACTTATCTTATTATATAACTTCGAGTTGACTCTAAGTCAAGCATTTGGCATCTAATAGAAAAATTTTTAGTTAACAATCATATTTATGAGGGTCTATACAGAGCTCTTATAGTACCAAACTATAAAAATATTTAAACAGGAAAGAAAAACTCTAGTTCAAATAACATAGCCACTCACTCATTCTTCATTTTTGTACTAATGAAATCCATGATTACGCTCTAACTCACACACCTTCCGCTTATGGACCTGGTGAGTCGCTAAGTCTTCATCAACCTCAATGGTGACATTTTGAAAACCACAATCTTTGAGCAAGGTGCGGATAGACTCTTTACAGACTTCCATGTGGTCGGCATGCTCTAGACAAACATGGACAATGGCGTTCTTTTCCAAACCATCCATAGTCCAAAGATTGAGTTGATTAACACTGGCCACATGCTCCAATTGCTCCAAATCATTCTTGACTTGCTTGATCTCTACTCCTTCTGGCACAGCATCTAAGAAAATCTTGAGCGTAGACCAAAAACGTGGAATGGCTTTGAACAGAATAAAGATGGAAATGGCAAGAGATAAGAGCGGATCCAGAATATACCAGTCGGTAAATCGGAGAACAATGGCCATTAGGATGACAGCCACCCAACCCAAGGTATCTTCCAGAAAGTGCAGGCTAAGAATAGATTCGTTCTGGGTTTGCCCTTTGCGAATGACGAGACTCGCCAGCACATTTATGCTGACAGCTATGATTCCTAGCCAGAGGATACCCTCATCATTGACAGGTTGGGGATGAAATAGTTTCGTTAGATTTTCCAAAATGACAAGAGCAGATCCTGTCATCAGAATCACAGCGGTCACCATGGCACCTAAAAGGCTAAAACGCTTGTAGCCCAAGGTGTAATGGCTGTCTTCTTTCCGATTTGAAATGCTCTCTAGTAAAGCCGAAATGCCAATGGCGATTGCATCACCAAAGTCATGGACAGAGTCAGCAAGAACAGCACTAGAACCAAATAGCCCACCAGTGATAAACTCGACAATGGCATAACTCAAATTTAAGAAAAATGCCAACCACACTGCATGTTTTGTCTTCATATTACTTAATCCTTTGATATAATAGATTCATGAACATCTTGTTCATTATCTATTATCTAATACTATAAACAGAAAGGATAGGAGTAAACCGTTCTCTATGTTCATTACTGAACAGTTTGTTCGAATTGTCCATATGTCAGTTCAAGATCGTCGCATTACCAAGACTCGGAAAGCTATTTATAATGCTTTTTTACAATTACTTAACCAAAAAGATTATGAGGCCATCACGGTTCAGGAGATTATCGACCTCGCTGATGTAGGGAGATCGACCTTCTATAGTCATTACGAGAGTAAGGAGTTACTACTGGATGAACTCTGCCAAAAACTCTTTCACCACCTCTTTGAGCGCAATAATCAACTCTCTCCACAAGACTACTTAGCCCATATCTTTCAACATTTCAAGAAAAATCAAGACCACGTGACAAGTCTTTTGCTCTCGAAAAACGATTATTTTATCCGACAACTGCATAAAGAGCTTGAACACGATGTCTACCCAATGGTGGCTGATGAATTGATTCAAGCTCACCCCAACATTCCTCACTCTTATCTCAAACATCTGGTCGATACCAACTTCATTGAAACTCTCAGCTGGTGGTTAAAAAATGGAAAGTCCTATACTGGACAAGAGGTGGTCCAGTTTTATTTGGAGATACTACACGCAAACTCTATACGAACCTCATAATTAAGAAAACAAGTTTGCTACTTTTTTACCTTATTTCAATCTTCTTAGCACTTGTTTTTGTCCTGGTTCATTTATCAGGTAGCCTTTCAAAATTAAGACAGTGTAAGGACATTCTAGGGAATCGGCTTCTCCTTTTCGGGAGTAGCCTTGCTATCTTATTATTTATCCTCGACTTCTTTTTGCCGATTATCCCACTATCCCTTTGGCTGATTGCTTGTGGGTGATTTACTACGGATCCTATTGTAATGGCAAACAAAAAGAAAACTTCCATCCAGCCCACCATCTGATTCGAATTGGAACCGCATTGATTCTTACTATCTTCTTAGCCTTACTATAAGAAAAGCTCAAGTTTTATCAATTAGAACTTGAGCTCTTTTATTATTCTATACATCATCCAAAATGCTATACCTTTTACAGTTTATATCCTTTTTAACTCCCCTATTTTCTATTTTTTAAAAGTGAGGACTGTTGTTTCTTACTAGGAACGAATCAAAACTGCATTTTTCAAAAAAGCGATTACCTTTCGAATATGACTAGTATTGGTGCCAACGCTAGTTGCTAGTGTTTTAGAAGGCAATGATTCCTAGCTCTTACTAATCATCATTAGGAAATGAAAAGCAAGACTTTTGCTTCACTTTTTTAAAAATTATCAGGCCATGTGACTTGTTGTCAAACTCTAAAATGGGAATCGCGTGTTTCTAAATCATAGACCCCTCTTGTAAATTTATACTATTGTATCAAAAACTGACGAAGTACCAATGATTTGTCTTTAGCAATCCAGAAACCTTCTCTTCCATGCATATAAAAAATCTTTGCACTGCTGGAGAAGTTAGCCTCTACCTTCCATTTCTATTTCATAATACTATTTTTACTTTTTATTCATTATACAAAGTAAGACTAAAGAAAATACAATTAAAATTCTTAAATAGTCTTTGTAAAATCTAATAAAATCAGATTATATATACCAACAGAAAAAGGAGCGGATACGATATCCTACTCCTTATTCTTATCAGAAAATCTAATTAGAATTAGTCTTCTTTTTTCTTGCGAGCAACAAGTCCAAATCCACTCAAGACTCCAAGAAGTCCAAGTGCTGCTAGGCTAGCATTGTCTGCTGTACCAGTGTTTGGAAGTTCAGCTTGTCCTTTAGCTTCTGATGTAGCTGCTGGAGCTTGTGGTGCTTCACCATTGACTGGTGCTGATGGCATCGTTGGAGTTGCTGGATTAGCCGGCGTTGTTGGGTTAGCTGGCGCATTTGGATCCATTGGTTTTTCTGGGTTCGCAGGAGTTCCTGGTGTTCCTGGGTTTTGACCTGGCATTCCTGGATTTTCACCCGGTGTTCCTGGGTTTGTTCCTGGTGTTACAGAACCTTTAGGTTTGAATACGTGTAGAAGATTTCCAGTTTCTGGATCAACTTTTGTTCCTACTAATTCGTACCCTGGTACTTCTCCAGCTGGGTTACTTCCTTCTGCTAATGGTTTTAATGGTTTACCATTTACATCTACCCATACTGTTACTTGTTTCTTAGTTACTGGTTTGAAGATATGCGTTACTTTTCCTGTTTCTGGATCTTTAACTGTTCCTACTAATTCATAGTTAGGTACTTTTCCTGGGTCTTTTGATCCATCTTCTTGCGGACGGATTACATTACCTTCTGTATCAACCCACTCAGTTACCTTGTTGACAACTGGTGTAGGAGTAAATACGTGGATTACATCACCAGTTTTCTGGGTAATTTTCGTTTCTACAAGTTTGTACTTAGGTACACTTCCTGCTTCTTCTTTTCCTGGTGCAGTTGGTTTTAATGGTTTACCATTTACATCTACCCATACTGTAGAAGGTTTGTCAGATATTGTTGGTTTGAAGATATGCGTTACTTTTCCTGTTTCTGGGTTTGTAACTGTTCCTACTAATTCATAGTTAGGTACTTTTCCTGGTCCTTTTGATCCATCTTCTTGCGGACGGATTACGTTACCTTCTGTGTCAACCCACTCAGTTACCTTGTTGACAACTGGTGTAGGAGTAAACACGTGGATTACATTTCCAGTTGTTGGATCTACAGTTGTACCTACTAGTTTGTAGTTTGGTACTTTACCTGCTTCTTCTGTTCCTGGTTTAGCTGGTTTTAATGGTTTACCATTTACATCTACCCATACTGTAGTTTTTTCTTCTTTTGTTACTGGTTTGAAGATATGTGTCACTTTTCCTGTTTCTGGGTTTGTAACTGTTCCTACTAGTTCGTAGTTAGGAGTTGATCCTGCTGGGTATGTTCCTGGTGTTACAGGTTTGATTGGATTTCCTTTTTCGTCTACCCACTCAGTAGTTTTACCTTCATCGATAGATTTCTTAACTTTTTCAGCTTCTTTCTTAGCTTCTTCCTTAGCTTTTCTTTTTGCTCTGGAGTTAAGCTTGGATCTTTATCGATGTTTTTGATTTTCTCTTCAAGTTGTTTATCTACAGTTTCTTTAGCTTTCGCTTTATCTTCTGGAGATGGTGTATATGGTTTATCTTTATCACCTTCAGACGGAGTTGATGGCTTGTCTTTATCACCTTCAGATGGATTTGATGGTGTTGATGGTTGGTCTGGAGTTGGAGTATCTTTCTCAACTTCTTTCTTACCATTCTCTTTTGCTTTTTCTACTTCTTCTTTAGAAGGTGCTTTATCGATTGTTTTCTTAGCTTCTTCAGCATCTTTCTTAGCTTCTTCTTTAGCTTTTTCTTTTTGCTCTGGAGTCAAGCTTGGATCTTCATCAATTTTCTTCACTTTATTTTCTAGAGCTTTATCAATCGCTTCTTTAGCTTTCGGTTTGTCTTCTGGTGTAACTGGAGTTTTTTCTACATCTTCTTTACCTTTTGTTGTAGATTTTTCTACATCTTCAGGAGTTTTCGCTTCTTCCAATGCTTTCTTAGCTTGTTCTGCCGATTTCTTAGCTTCTTCAATCGCTTTTTCTTTTTCTTCGTTTGTTAACTCAGGGTTTTCTTTGATCTTACTTTCTTTTTCAGACAAAGCTTTGTCGATTTCTTTAGAAGCTTCTTCTTTGATGTCTTTGTAAACGTAAGTAACTTCTGTAGTTCCTTCTGTTACTTTACCAGATTCTTCACCCTTAGTTGAAGTTGGTACAAGTACATACAACTTACCATCTTTTGTAGTGATTGTTGCTGGTTTGTTGTCAGTTGTGTCATATGCTGAGCTTACTGATCCGTCAGTCGTATCTTTAACGTCTTCTGCGATTGTATTACCCGCTTCATCAGTATAGTGAACGACTACGTTTCCTTTAACTTCTTTGTAGACATAAGTCACTTCTGTAGTCTTACCTGCTTCAACATCACCAGTTTCGTTACCTTTAGTTGATGCTGGTACTAATTCGAATACTTTTCCTTCTGGAGTTGTGATACGAGTTGGTTTCATATCGTTATCAGAAGTATCGTACTTAGCTCCTGGTTGACCATCTTTTGTATCAACAGCATCTGCTTGAAGAGTGTTTCCAGCTTCATCTACGTAATGAACAAGAACGTTTCCTGCTTTTTCGTATACATAAGTGATTTCTGTAGTTCCTTCTACAACAGCACCGTTTTCTGGTTTAGAATCTTCTTTAAGTTCTTTAGCTGTTAAGTAGTAAACTACTCCATCTTTTTCAAGTTTAGCTGGTTTGTTGTCAGTTGTATCGTATTTATCACTTAGTGATCCATTTTCTACATCTTTCGTATCTTCAGCAAGTGTGTTTCCTTCTGTATCAACGTAGTGAACGACGACATTACCAGTGATTTCTTTGTAGACGTAAGTTACTTCTGTAGTTTCTCCTGCTTTAACTTTACCAGTTTCATCACCTTTAGTTGATTGAGGGATTAATTCGTATACTTTTCCTTCTGGAGTAGTGATACGGTTTGGTTTCATTCCGTTATCAGAAGTATCATATGCTGAACCTGGTCTTCCGTCATCAGTATCTTTTTGCACCTGAAGCTACATTGCACCAGCTGCGTCAGCACCTACTATTGGAGTTCCATCTTCTGTTTTGATGATTAACTACTACTTGTCCTGCTTTTTCATAAACGTGTTACTGTGGTTGTTCCTTTCTACTACATCTCCAGTTTCTTTAGAGCCGTCTTTAGGCTAGCTGTTAGATAGTATTTAACACCGTCTTTAGTAATTTCATCTTTTTTGTGGTCTGCTGTATCGTATTTAACGTTTAGAAGCATCTGTTTCGTCTTTTCGTCTCACGATTACGTTACCTTCAGTATCTTCATATAACGACTACGTTACCTTACTTCTTTGTAAACGTATGTTGCTTCTTTAGTTTCCTCCAGCTACTACTTTACAGTTTCTTCACCTTATTGCTATGGTACTGGTTCGTATACTTTTCCTTCTGCAGTTGTGATACGGTTTGGTTCTCATTTGTCTGCAGTGTTATAGTCAGTTCCTGCAGCGTCTGTAGTGTCTTGCGCTGAAGCTCATTTACCATCTGCAGTTCCTTCTAATGGAGTTCCATCTTCTGTTTGAGTTAACTCATTACTTGTCCTCTTTTTCGTAAACGTAAGTTACTGTGGTTGTTCCTTCTACTACGTCTCCGTTGCTGGTTTAGAATCATCTTTAGTTCTTTAGCTGTTAAGTCAATATTTAACACCATCTTTAGTGATAGATTCTTTTTGTGATCTGCGTATGTATTTAACATTTAGAGAAGCATCTGTTTCACATCGTTTGTTCGTCAGCAGCAAGTGAGTTACCTTCAGTATCTTCGTACTTAACTTCACATTCCTTTAACTTCTTTTATAAACCTGAGGTTTACTACTTTGGTTTCTCCATAACAACTTCACCTTTTTCTTCACCTTCTGTTGATTCTGGAACTAATTCGTATACTTTCTTCTGCAGTCTTAATACAGGTTGGTTCATTCCGTTGTCTGCAGTGTTATAAGCTGTACCTGGTTTACCATTATCAATGTCTTTTGCACCAGATTCTACAGTTTTACCAGCTCCATCTTCGTCTACTACTGTTCCTGTAAGTGGAGTTCCATCTACAGTTTTATAGTTAACGATTACTGATCCAGCTTTTTCATAGATGTACGTTACTTTTGTAACACCTTCTACTACTGTTCCTTCTTCAGCTGGAGCGTCTTTTTCTACATCATTTATAGCTGTTTTAGTAGCATCTGCTTAAAGGTAGTATACATTTCCTTGTGCATCTGTCAGTTTTTCTGGTTTTTCATCTGCATTTTCTTTAGTGTTGTAAGGTACGTTTTTAGAAGCTTTAGTACTGCTTACGATTACATCTTGTCCATTAGCATCAACATAGTATTTCTCAGTCGCTACTTCAGCTACTGTCTCAGGAGTATCAGTGTAAGGAGCTTTTAATTCTGTTCCGTCTTCTGTTTGATAGTTAACGACTACAGAACCTTTTTTCTCTACTTCACGAGTTTTTTCTTCTGCATATTTGTAAGTGATTGTTGTAGTACCACTTGCTAAACGGTAGGCACGAAGTGGAGTGATTTCATCACGGTAAGAATACTCTTCAATCTCTGGAGTAAAAGTGCCAAGATTAAGATTAATATCATCACCAAATTTACTTGTACTATTTTCATAAACTTCATTAAAATTAGCTGTTACATCCGTTGTAGGTCTACCTTTATCATCAACTTGGTCTCCAGTATCAGCCTTTATCGCCTTTTTCTCCCCACCTTTTGCAGCTATTCCGACAGAGATATATCGTTTGAAATTAAGGGTGTTATCTTCCAACCCTTTTTCTTGAAGATAGGCAAGATAGTTTTTTACAAAAGTTCTGTTTGCTTCTCCTATTGCAGTATCTGGAGCTGCTTTAAATTTTTGAACCATTGCATATGTTCTATCTATAGTAGCACCACTACCTTCTTCATCATCTGCAACATTATCCTTAGGTGATAATGGTACCACCCCTGTAATTTCAGGACTTTGATCGCTCACAGTTACATACGTATTTTTCTCAAGAACGAAAACATAGTCTCCTTCTTTGATGCCACCATCCGCAGTTACATTAGCTGAAGTGAAGTTTTTCGCAGCTGCTTCTCCAGACTTGAAAGCATCTCTCATTTTATCATCAGAAGTGATGTCACCTGAATTGGCCTGTACATATTTACCATATGTTCCTTTTCCTGTTTGTTCAACGATCCAAGCTTTTCCACCAGGTTTTACAGTATCATAAGTGATTTTACCTTCTGCATTGCTTAATCCTTCTGGAGTCAATTTCGCAGTTACATCCCCTAGAGTTGTGTCAGAGTATACTCCTCCACCATCTCCAGTAGTTTCAACTTTAGGTTCTCCAATTAGGTGGTAAGTTTTCCCGTCTTTTTCGATAGTTTCTTTCTTACCAGTTTCTTTAGCGTTGTCTAGGTCACTAGCTTCTGCATCGACACCTGTAGTTCCTTTGAAAACTTCTCCTGATTTACCGTATACATCGTATGGTGTTTCGATAGTCTTATCAGCACCAGAGTCTTGGTTTTTGTTTTCTTCTAATACAGTATTCCCTTCAGCAGTTACGTATTTGTAATCTACTTTTCCTGTTTTAGTGATTGTATTTGTTCCATTTTCAGTTGGATCAGTTGAAAATTGCCTACCTGCATCTGGGTTCTGAATATTAGCTGTATCTACAATTACTGACCCCTTATCATTAGAAATCGTTGTTGTATTGTCACTATTTTTCTGTCATCGCTGCTTCTGCAGTCTGGGTTTTGTCCTGCCATTGCAAGGGCTGCACCAACAATCAGAGCGATCTGTACCGATTTTGACTGAGTCCTGAACGACCGTCTTTAAACTTACGAATGGAAGAATTTTCTTTTTTATTTATAAACATCCTTAATATCCTTTACTATTATTTTTGTATAATTTTCAAAATTTGCCAGATTGGCATAGCAACGTGGTTAATAAACTCGAACCCCCTTCGCTTCTATTTTAATAGTTTAAAAGCCACTTATACAAGAAAAATTAACTGCTTTTAATAATCTAAACTATAGTACTATATTTATATATAAAAATCCATAGAGACCTACGGATTTACATATTTAAAATATACATTTATGCTACCAGCCAATTGAGACCCTTTCAAACTGACACCCTAATCGGCGCAATTCTTTTTGACGGTCCTCATAATAGGGGAGGGAAATGCCTGTGATGGTTACATGTGGCAGATCTTTTAAGTGAAGGCTGACTGATGAAGTAAAATGATAGACATGAACGAACTCGTATTCTTGAAAGAGTTGGGCAAGGACATCTTCAAAAATCAGCTCCGTCTCCAAGTAGGATCACGTTTGGGATAGTGAAAGGTTTCCTTGGGATGGGGAAGATAGAGGTCAATGTGCCAAGGCCTTGACATAGGTGCTGATAAAGCGGATGGAGATTTGGTCGTCCTCTTCAGAGAACTTTTGCCCCAGCAAGACCTTGACAGTCTTACCGTTTGAAACGGGTGCTTGAGGTAGGTCAAAAAAATGCTCCAGATAAACCAGCTTTTCTCTAGCTACGACATGGTGATCACTGCGATGAGAAGTGCTTTTCCGTCCGCTCAATCAGTCATCTCTGGTCAAGCCCAAAGAGCCAACCTGACTGGATTTGAGAGGCCAAGCATACATTCCCAAGGGATAAATATCCGCATAGCCATCATCAGAAACTCATGAGGTGTTGGTAGGAGAACTCGCAACCACGTCCAGAATCAAGCCATTGTCCAAAACTAGCACAAAAGATGGTGTCATAGTCTCCGGCTACCTCTGACAGATCTGAGCCAGGTCCTCTGCCGTCTGAGGATAGTGAACATGGTCAAAGCTCCTTAGCATAATGCTCCTGTCGGGCATTTTGACAGGGCTAACATAAAGACTGACAAGTCCTGATCAGGATAAAGCCTTGATATGCTGGGCGATCTTGGCCTGCAAGGCGTTGTAGACAGTGATGAGGTTTTTCATCTCTTTGATTCTCCTAGGTGGTGATGTTGCAGCAAAGGTCTCAACAATCCCAAAATCCAGTGCATCGTCGATATCATAAGAATGAGTTTGGGCATTTTCATAGGCTACTGTTTTATCTGTGTAAAAGTCTCATCTCGTAGGTAAAGGTCCTGCGAGCAAATCCAGATACTACCATTAGGATAGTAATAGACAGGCTCTTCTGCCTAGCATAGTGCTTGGAAGCTTGAGGAGGGCGGATAAAAGTGACTCCTCCAACTGCAAGAAAAGACTGCGACTCTTGTCTGCCTTAACACAAGAAATCAGATGGTCGGCTCCAGACTGACAGTAGAGCTGGTAGGACTCGATAGGTGCTCCACCTTTTCTTAGGGTGAGGTCACCTGTAGATTCAAAACCTGCTCTCCTCAAAGGGCTGATAAAGGTCTCGTAAGGTCTCCAGGCTAGAGGTTGCTGACAAGGCCAATTCTTTTGGTCTGTGGACACAACGAATCTCTGGAGATAGGCTTGACGACAGAGTTCTAGATGGAAGTAGCGAGTCTGAGGGAACCCAGATGTCACTAAATAACTTGAAGCTGAGCGACTTCTACTAGATGTGAAAACCAAAGTTTGCCTGCGAGCGGTTTTATGTTTTATCCACCAAGCCGCGTGAACGCGGAACGGACAAAATGCACGGCTATGGGTTTTAGCTTTCATCACTAGTCTTTCCTAGAATTGAGATACAAAAAGGGCAGATAGGGTAGTGATGATGCTATTTAAGCAGAGGTTAGGGTTGGCAAAGGGCCACTGCAATGATAGAGACTAGGACTCCTATGACTGAAGACCAGATCAATGTTTTGCTAGTTTGTAAAGCCCGGTCTGAGGAGCAAGACCATGAGTACAACCCTCAATCAATCACCTAAGTCAGACCCATAAAAGCCGTTAATCCATTCATAGATGGAATAGATTTCTGCATTCATGAGTAAGAGGCAGAAAGCCAGGACAGACCTGCTAAGACAAAGGATAGGAGGCTTGGCATTAGCGGATCTGACTCAGCAAAATCATCTTCAAAAGCAGGTCACGATTGCATCATACCTGGATGAGACCGTGGTTGGCCTGCTGCCAGAGAGCCAGCATGATGAAACTTCAAACCAAGGTGCTAGTCCTTCCCGAGCGCTAGGCAATGAGAACAGGATTGGTCGATGTGGTGGCGAAATTTTCCTGACGAATCAAGCAGCCAATCAGATACAATAGACTAGCAATCCCAAGGACAAGTCCTGAAGCCATAAGATTTTTCCAATTTTCCGACGCCCCATTTTGCTGTTAAAACGTTGGACAATATCCTGCGAGAAACGAGAAAACAAACTACTGAAAACCTGCTCCTGCAACTAAGATCAAGATCGTCTGTCCATCCAGCTTCTGCAAAAGTGAGATAGCTGTGTGACTGCTATTCATGATCAAGATCTGATTGAGCAATTCTTGTAGAAAGAGGGCGTGATAGCTAGCAAGACCAAGCCCTGAAAGAAGTCCGTCCACAGCACATGCAAGAGACGCCCTTGCCAGATAATGACCGTCAAAGAAAGGAGTAAACTGACAGAGCCAACTGATTGGATAGGATAAAGGGCTCCAAGGCCTGAGATAACAAGTAGGTCATCACTGCCTATTCGCCCCCAACTGGTATAGGATGAAAAGTCCTGAAGCAGTGAACGAATACTAGCCGATTTGAAAATTTATCCTCTAAAAAGATGATAGGCTGTCCATGTTTGTCCTTTTGATAAAGGGTAAAATAACAGTGAGCTAGTGGAATGGCTAGAAAGATGCCACACTGGGCAAAACCAGAGATAGGACCTGCCTGTATAGGCATTCCCACCAGAGTCCAGAGAAATGGGAAGCTGAGCATGGTCGCTTAAAGACTAAGAGGCGAGACAGTCACTGGAGCAGCTTTCGTAATCTGATGGCCAATCCTCCTCGTCTTTTTCCGATAGGCTGATCCAAGAAATCAAAGCAGAAATAGAAGCAGTGAAAAGGTGGCTTCAGAAATTCCCAACATCTTAGAATTTCCTATCTAGTGAGTTCGCGGTAGCTTTGGGCCACCGATTCTAATTGAATGAGTGAGCCGCTAGGTCGATGACGTCTGCATTGGACTGGCGATAGTCTGCCTGCTCATCTCTTTCATCATTTGAGATCGTGTGCCTTATTTCACGAAAAGGCGGATGGCATCTAGACTGTTCGGCGCTCAAGAAACGATGACGATCTCCACATCTGGTAACAAGGCCAAGCAAACCTTGATTGAAACTTCAACACAGGCGTTGGCACCGTGTCATAAAACTAGCAGACAGGTGGCACTCAAGGTGGAGATGGTAAAGGAACCTCGTCGACAATGCCTTTGGAGCTAAAGATGGTTGGTGGCAGATCGTAGCGATGCACAGTTTCACTCCAAGCGACTCCTCTGTGCCACCATAAAAGGTAATCTAGGCCTTGGAGACCACGTTTGCCAGCAGGAGTTCGATAAAGGCTTCAATGACCAAGTTTCAACGTTTTTCCTTCTCATACTTGACCAACTAAGCAATAGTCTAGCACAGGTCCACTTCTTTGGTTTGGCCAGGATCTTACTATGTACATAGGTGGCAGGAGTCTTGTCTGATAACCTTCTTTAGCCAAAGCTCCTCTGTCAACTTCTCCTTAGCAGCTAAATATCTGTTTGCCTGGCATGCAGATTGTGCAGGACGTAAGTCTCGCATGATATTTCATGGACGACTTCACAGTAGTAATTTTGTCCGTGTTTTCCATATAACGCCATAAGACTAGGTTTGGGAACGATTTCGGCCCGATCGCAGATAGAGAGGTCGGTTTACTGGGCCCGTATTCAAAACTAGAAACTTAGTGTAGTCTCCTCAGACATCTTCTTCCTCGAGTACGTAGATCTACTCTGATATCGTGCAGGAAAGGTTCTTTAGAAAGGATCGATGAAAGCGTCCTTCGAGGGCCAGTTCTCCCATTTCATGATACCAATGATTCCTTTCCTGAAATCTTCCATCAAGAAAGGACCCTTTGCTAGCAGTAATATCTGCCTGAGCCATCTCCTAGGGTAACAGAGGCCACAAAACCGTCTTCATTGAGTTCACCTGATTCTCCGTCTGCTAGTGTTAGACTTTCTGGTTTCACTGATAAGTCTGTATAGCCTATATCTGAAAACTATGCGAACACAGTAAGTTCCTTTTCTAAAAATCCTAATTTGATCAAGTCTTTCTTCCAATCAGGAAATCAGCGAGAACTCGATACAAGGTGACATATCAAATTCATCTTAATTGTATAAGGAGTATAGTAGTCCAAACCATCAATCGTTTGCTGAACGGATAAATCTTTCAAATCCACTTCTTTAATTAGTGTTCCATTTTGAAAAATTTGAGCCTTTGGCTTAACAAAAGCAGACGTTTGGTCATCTAAGTGATAGGTGACTGTTACAGCTTTTTTGCTCTCATCTTTAACCAGATTAGTAATTTCAACTGTTGGTTTGGTTTTAACAAGACTACCAACCTTGACAATCTCTCTGGTTGGTGCTACTTCTGTACGTGAGATTTCCTTGCTAGCTTCCACCTTACCATCTACGAGATAATCTTCATACTCGATTGTCCGTAAACCGTCTTTTCCTTCCTGAGCAATTTCTCGATGATTTTTTAAGATAGTCGCATCTTCAATTTCTTCAGTTTCATGAGGAATGATTTCTGTTACTGTACGATGATTGCTTGTCAAAGGCAGTTCAGGAAGAGCTTCTGCCACAGCAGCCTCGCCCTCGTGACCCTGCTCTTGTGTGCCTTGAGTACTGATTGGACCTGTATAAGACGGTAATTCTGGTTGAACCAGAGATTCGCCTTCATGACCTGACTCTTGGGTGCCTTGAGTACTGATTGGTGCTGTGTAGGCTGGTTGCACTGGTTGGACTAGAGCCTCACCCTCGTGACCAATTTCTTGGGTCCCCTTACTGCTAACAACTTCTGTAGACTCTGGCACTGTTGGCTCAACTGGAGCTCCCTCCTGAGGACCTGTGTAAACTGGTAGTTCTGATTGAACCAGGGATTCGCCTTCATGACCTGACTCTTGTGTACCTTGGGTGCTAATTGGCTGTGTACGCTGGTTGCGTTGAACCAGGGCCTCTACTTGTGGTAGGGATGTAACTAAGAGAGTCTTCTTCATCAGTCAAATCCGACTCTAAAACATAAGTATAATTAACGGCATGAGATTCTGGCAGAGATACAGTCTGTAGTTCCATCAAAAGAAACACGCAACTGCTACAGATACAAGGCTAACTGCCAATTTTCTCAATGAGAAATTCTTGTCTTTTTTCTCCACTAGTTTTGAAATTCATATTCTTTTTACATTTTTAAATTAGTATATTAATTTATAGCAAAATATACAACTCTTCCCATTATACATCAACTTTTAAAAGATTCTAGGATAG
>BNJS01002190.1_pt1 | contig 73224 bp, 152 predicted proteins | sample 8540461 | NCBI WGS metagenome assembly BNJS01 (sample SAMD00202454, study PRJDB9452) | human saliva metagenome | isolation source: human saliva | place: Japan
GGCAAACCAGAACAGCTCCGCTGTCCTTTCGCTCCTCCAGTAATCCCGCTTCGACGATTACCAGACGGAACATCAGAACCTCTCCCCACGGGAGGTTCTTTTTCTTTTGCGAAAATCCTGGGAATAGCGTATAATACTTCTCTGAGGAATTATGAAAGGTGTGCCCTATGAAAAATCTCTGCCTGCTATATTGTAAAGAATGAAGCTGAGGAACTGCGGCGTTCTCTCGTCTCCGTTCGCAAGCAGCGGATGAGATCATTGTTGTTTCAACGGCGAACGATCCCTTGTCGCAGCAGCAGATGGAGTTTCAGGCGCAGATCTACTTTTTGCATGGCAGAATGACTTTTGCTCTAGCACGCAACTATGCACTTGCTCAGGCAACAGGAGAGTTGTTATCTTTCTCGATGCGGATGAGTATTTCTTTCACCCCGAAGAATGCGTGCAGGCATTCTGGATGTGGTGCATAGCAGCCAGGCTTGATATCATTATGATTTCGCTCTGCAATTTTATGACGCATGATTCGTTTCAGGATGCTCACTTCATCCAAAGTCCCCGTATTTTTCGGAAAGAAGGACTGCATTATGTAGGCATGATTCATGAGCAGTTGATACGAGAGGATGGCGAGAGCGTGTTCTGGCCTATGGTGATGAACGCGTTGCTGCTGCTCATACAGCAGCTATCTTGTGGAGATGGGAGAGGAAAAAGATACGCCGCAACATCGCTATGCTTGAGCGGGATGCAGCGCTCAGTGGGCGAACCGCTATGCATGCGTTTTATCTGTCGACTGCTGCTTTGGTCTGAAGGACTACGAAAAGACACTCGCACTGTCCAAGGAGGCTTTGGCCGGAGATATGCGTCGTTGGCGAAGAGAGCAAAATCTACCATCAGATGATCGAATCATGCGTGCACTCCACTATCCGATGAGGGATGTTGGAGCTTGCTGATGAAGCGCTTGCCAAATTTTCCGATGCTGCCGGATTTCTATGCACATGCGTGGAATGATCCTCTGCGGCCTTATTCGCTGCGCAGAGGGATGGATAGCTTCGATCGAAGCACTCCGCCGCTATGATGAGGGCGGTGCGCATACAGAGAATACCTCCTTTTTAACGACAGTGTTGTGCGGCAACGTGCGGACCGTGTGGCGCGGCTCTGTCTGCATATGGAAGATAGGGAAAAAGGCGGACTATTGGTCTGCCCGTGCATGCAGCTATAGGGGGACGATGGTAAAGCCATCGGAAGATAAGATGTGCATTACGGCGTGCTATATTGTACGCGATGATGCCGCACACCTGAAGATATCCATCGCTAGTCTGCGGGACGCCGTTGATGAGCTGATTGTCGTCGATACAGGATCGATCGATGATTCCGCACATGTGGCTACAGTCCCATGGTGCAGGTGTATCATTTTCCGTGGACAGATGATTTCGCCGCTGCACGGAATGAGGCGCTTGCTCATGTGACGGGAGATTGGGTTTGTGTTCATCGATGCAGATGAATACTTCTCTGGAGACACGTGATCATCTGCGTACGGTGATTGATCATGCTGCTGAGGACGGTGAAGTGCTCCTCGTGCCGTGGCATAATATCGATGAGGAGACGGGTGAGACCCTGCTTGACAGCTATGCGCCGCGCATTTTTCGATGGCGCGAGGGACGGCGCTATGTTGGGCGCATTCACGAGGAGCTGCGTGAGGCTGATGGTGCGGCGCCGCTTTGCCGCACCGTTGCGCCGGAACTGCTGACCCTCGTTCATACGGGCTATTCCGCTCGGCTCACACAGGAGAAGGGAGAACGCAATTTACGTCTTCTGCTCGCGGAGGTGGAGAGCTCTGATACGCCTGAGCGATGCTGGCGCTATCTGGCTGAGACGTATGACAATCTCGGTGAGGAACGGATGGCAGAGCACTATGCGCTGCTCGACATCGGACAGGGACGCCGCTCGGTCGTCTATGCGAGTCTTTGTTATCGCATTTTTGCTCCGTATCTGGCGCTCAGCCTGCACGCAGGATGGAGCGTCTCACTGTTGCGGAGCAGGCTGTGGATGCATTCCCGGAACTGCCGGAAATGCATGCAGAGCTTGCTGAGGCACTTGCCGTTCTCCATCGCTGTGAGGAGGCGATCCCTGCGGCAGAGAAGGCCGTTGAGGAAGAACCGCCGGAAGGCGGAACGGATCGCTCGTTCTTCAACGAGGAGATGCGTGAGAGCTGCGCCGGCGCATACAGATCTGGCACCGCATCACGGCACGTGCAAAGGAACTGCGGATTGCTGCAGCCGTCTTTGTACGTGACGATGCACGGGATATGGAGACGTGGCTCGCGAATACAGCCGTCTATGCGGATGAGCGGATTGTTGTCGATACGGGCTCGCAGGATGGGACGCGCGCGCTTGCGGCAGATGCCGGAGCAACGATTGTTGATTTCCCTGGAAGAATGACTTCGCTGCAGCCCGGAACGCTGCAATTCGTGCGGCAGATGGAGACTGGGCAGCGGTACTGGATGCGGATGAGTCCTTCTTTGACCCCTCAGAGGTACGGTCATATCTCGCCATGGTGGATGTAACGATGCCTCAGGTGGATGCCGTGCTTCTGCCCATCGTCCATGTGGATGAGGATGCAGGTGGTCGGGAGACGGGGCGGGCACCCCATGTGCGTCTCCTGCGCATGGGACGTGGGCTCCGCTACGAGGGGCGTGTACATGAGAGTCTTTGCAAGGAGGAGGGACACCTGTGCTCTACCATGAGCCGGTGGCGCTCTCCATTCGTCATGTGGGATATTCCTCCGGGCGTATCCGCGCAAAGCATGAGCGAAAATCTCGCCCTGATGGAGCAGCGCATTGCCAGAACATGGGCTGCAGCCCGGTGATGCCCGCTATCTCGGCGATACGTACTATGGCCTTGGCCAGTATGCGGCAGCTCTTTTCTATGCACATGCGGCACTTGCGGAGAGTGTGACCTCTCTTGGTGCACAGAGTCATCTCCATCACCTCTTGCTCGATGCGATGGAAAAGGAAAATATTCCGCTGACAGAGCAGATCGAAGCCGCGCGCACTGCCTCGTTTGCGTTCCCACAGCTGCCGGATTTTCATGGACGGCTGGGGATTTTGCTTGCGGCAGCAGGGGCTGACAGGGCACTTCCTGCGCTGACACACGCTCGAAATCTATGAAGCTCCCTGGACACGGGGGCGAAGCCTCGAGTTCCCTGCGTGGGCGGGGCCGGTTTCTGCCGCGCGTGCCCGCATTCTGATGGAGATGGGCGAGAATGCGGCCGCAGAGGAGGAGGTGCTGCGCGCCCTTTCGTTTGATACGGCGCGAGGAGGCTCTGGATATCTATGTGGAGATGCATCAACGCGCATCATCGGACCAGCTGCTTGCTGCACTGCGTGAGATTGTGGGGAGTGATAAGGAGTCCCTGATCTATCTCGTGCGCTTTGCAGACGCCTATGGGTGGCTGTACCTCGCAGAGGAGGCACGTTCTGTTTTGCAGAGAGAGGCAGGGATCCATATGCCTTCTCCTGCGATCTATGAGCAGGCGCGGTCGCTGCCGTCTGCGGAGTTCGGTGACCAGATGGTCGGAGCACTGGCCGCATATGTGCGTGAGATGCCCGAGATTCTCCTGCGGCTGGAAAAGGAGCAGGGAGGAGAGAGTCCCATGCTCCGCCATCGCCTGCGTGAGCAGCTTCCTGCCCTCGATGCTGGAATTCTGGCGTCATTACGATGAGCCGGATGCCGTACCCTTCCTGAGAGCAGGGAGGGATATGATCTTGTGCGGGATTCTTTATTCGCTATGCGAATGCAGATCAATCGGAGCGGTTCCTGCACATTGCTGCCTCTTTTGGCGATGATGTCCTGCGTGCGGCGACGGCCTCATTTTGACCATGTGCGGCATTGGGAAGGGAGCCTTCATCGGTTGGTCCCTCCTCGCTGCCACTGGGGGAGAGACAGCAGATACACTCTATGGGATGGCGTTGGCCTCGCTCTTTCTAGGGAGGGCGTGAGGAGGCAAAAGATTATCTTGAAAGGGCTCTGGGAATGGATGCACACATCGTAAGTCGAAGGAATTGATGGAGTTGATCGCATGAAGATTTCAGCATGCGTCATTGCAAAGAATGAAGCGGAAAACCTGCCGCGCTGGCTCGCGTCCATGCGTGTCTTTGCCGATGAGATGATCGTGGTCGATACAGGTTCAACGGATGAGACTGTGGCGATTGCCCGTGCGGGTGGTGCACGGGTGCTGTATTTTGATTGGATCAACGACTTTTCGGCAGCAAAGAATTTCGCCCTCGACGCAGCGACAGGAGACTGGGTGGTATTCACCGACGCAGATGAGTACTTTACCGAGGAGAGCGCACCGCGCGTGCGCCCACCGATCGAGGAGTACGATAGCCGCGATAAATTTGATGGGTTCATTGTGCATCTTGTCAATATCGATATGGACACCGGTGCACTGCTTGGGACGAATGCGAAGGTACAGCGCATCTTCCGACATGTACCGCACATTCGCTTCGTGGGGAGCATTCATGAGCACGTTGAAAATCTCAGCGGAGATCCTGGCCGGATGATGATGATGGCGCCGGGGCTGACGCTCTATCATACGGGGTACTCGCCGCGTATGATCAAGGAGAAGTCGCGGCGGGATCTCGACCTCCTGTTGGCGCGTCGGGCACGTGGAGAGAGCAGTAAACTCGACGAATATCATCTGATGGATTGCTATTACTCGCTGGAGGATTATCCGCAGGCGGCTCGATATGCACGTGAGGCACGCGATAGTGCGGATCAACCCGTGGGCTCGGAGGATCGGCCCCATGCCGTTCTGCTCAGTCACTCATCCTTATGGGGAGCGCAGATTCCGAGATTCGGGAGGCATACGAGATCGCGCGGAAGGCATGTCCGGAGAAGGCGGATTTTCCGCTGATCTACGGGACATACGCCTGGGATCAGGGATACTTCGTTACGGCGTGCCGTGCTTATCAAGAGGGACTTCATCTGCATGAGGAGTACTATCGTGAGGGTGATTTTTCCGGGATCCTCGCACCGACGGCCTGTGTGCGCCTTGGTGAGGCGGCTGCCCTGCGTGGAGATATGGAGGAGGCGCTGCGTTTGCAGGGAACGCGGGCTGCGTATTGCTCCGCGTTCAGCGCCGATACTTGCGAGTTTTCTCCGCCTGTTGACTCAGGTTGGAGCAGATGATGCGGCTGTGATCAAGGTGCTGCAGTCCCTCGATTACGGTGCGGATGATGCTGCCTTTCTCGCCGCTGTGTTGGCTGCCTCTGCATTTCAGCTCGCTGCGCTCTACTATGACCAGCGCAGCACCGTAAAGTTTCCGCAGCGTCGCCAGTTCCTGCTGACTGGTGATGTGAACTCTGCTGCGGCATCGCTTGTAGAGGATATAGAGCGGACGGCTGCGATCGCAGCTGCGTATGGGAGGCTTTGCCCATGCGCAGCAGGCGCAGCTGCGCTTCTCTTGCCTGATTCCTGCAAGCAGGAATCGGCTGCGCCGGAGGTACAGAGAATGCAGCGACGCATCGGCCGCCTTGCGGAGGGGGCAGATGAACGGCATTCATCATGAGGCACAGCGAGGTCCTGCGTGACCGCATCTTTGCGGCACTCGCACGCAGCGATGTGCATGCGGCCCGCAAAGGGATCCGGCAGCTGCAGCGTGCTGTACCCGCTGAGGCTGCGGGGCTTTTTGACGGCACTCGAGATTGAATCCGGGAACGCGGATCGGGCTCTCGCAGCATGGCGGGAATGTGCGCGGCTTTCGCCCCGAGATCCCTATACCATCTTTTTGCGTGCGCGCATTTATCTTCTCGAGGGGCAGCGCTGTGCTGCTCTGGACATGCTTGCGCCGCTCCTCAATGCCGATATACCGCCCGCAATCGCGGAGAAGGTGTATAATCTCGCAGGTCAGTGTGCACGGTTTCTTGGGCGTGCGGCAGATGCCGTGCGCTGCTATGAACGGGCGCGTGATGCTGCGCCGACGACAGAACTGCGCGCGCTCAACGCAAGCAACGTCCTCTTCAACCGGCACTATTTGACCTCCTCACTTGCACAGGATCGGCATGCAGCGGAGGAATACGGGGCCCTTTTGCGGATGTACGGCAATTCGATCACAGCAGGCATGAGACGGGAGGCGGCGTCTTCACATCGGCTATCTCTCTCCCGATGTTAGGGGAGCACGTTGTGCTCTCCTTTTCGTATGTCTCTGATGACGGCGCTCGATCCCGGACGCTTCGAGGTGACGGTCCCATGCGCTGAATGCGGCGGACGGATACACGGAAAAGGTGCGTGAGACGGTTGAACATTTTTTGCGACCTCGCGTCTCTCTGCGGAGGAGGCGGCGTGCTCCATTTACCGTGACGGTATCGATATTCTTGTCGATCTTGCCGGGCATACGGCGGGCAGGACGCTCCCCATCCCTAGCTGCCGTCCCGCGCCTGTGCAGATCTCTGGGATCGGGTACTTCGCGTCGACAGGGCTTCCAACCGTGGATTACTTTATTGCCGATCCAGTGCTTGCGGCAGGAAGGCGGAAACGGATTTACCGAGGAACTGCTCGTACTGCCGCAGACGCATTTTTGCTGGCAGCCGCTCCATCCAGTACCTGCTCCTGCACATTCACCGTCGCAGGGACGCGCGATTGTGGCAGCTTCAACAACTTCACGAAGCTGAATGATCGCGTCCTTGCGATCTGGGCAGAGATCCTGCATCGTGTATTAGGGGCCGCCTGCTGCTCAAGACGGAAGTCTTTTCCCACGAAGATGTACGAGCAGAGGCGATGCGGCGCATGGAGGAAGCTGGCATTCCCCTCGCACGTGTCAATGCAGAGGGTGCATCGCAGGAGTATCTTGCGTCATACAACCGTGTGGATATTGCGCTCGATCCATTTTCCCTATCCCGGGGCGGCACAACCTGTGATGCGCTCTATATGGGTGTGCCCGTTGCGACGCTTGCGGGGGAGAGTCTCGGCAGCCGCTTTCCGGTGCCTCCATCCTGGAGAACATTGGGGCCGGCGCACTCATTGCACATACGGAGGAAGGATACATTGATCGTGCCGTTGCTCTTGCGAACGATCCTGATGTACTGGATGCCCTGCATGACGGTCTGCGCTCCATGATGAGAAGTCTCCTCTGATGGACCGATCAGGCTATGGGCGGGCTCTTTGGGGAAGCCTACGAACAGGCATGGAGTGCATTTGTGCGAAATTAAAGAGGCTGTGTGCGGATCACGATATTTTCCATAGAGAGATCTTTACAGAGGAGAGGCAATGAAGAAAAAAGAGAAAACGTGAGGGGACAGTGGTGCCCTATGCTGACCGAAGGATTCGCCTGGGCTATCTTTCCTCCGATCTAGGGAGCGGACGTCTGAGGGATTTACTGCCTGTGTTCTTTTTCTCCTACGATCGTTCGCGTTTTGATGTCTATACGTATCATACAGGGCTTGGCGGTGATACCACCCCTTTTGCCCAGGGAGTGACCCTGCGCGAGATTGGAGATACCACACCGGAGGAAGCGGCAGAGATTATCCGTCGGGATGAGATTGACCTGTTGGTAGATCTCGCTCGCACGCCGGACGATCGTATTCATGCCATTATGCAGAGGCGGCCCGCACCACTATTGTCTCACTCGCTGCTGACTGTCCGCAGGACCTGCGATGTCCCTGCCTGCAGTCGAGGGGCGTGCGGCCTTCGGACATTGTTATACGCCGTTTCATCGTGTACAGTGCTATACCTGCCGTGCACCTCTTTGTGATGGCGATATACCGACGATTGGCATTGCAGGGGAGTGGGCGAGGGGCGGCAGGCGTCGCTCATCACTCTTCTCGCAGGTGTGCTGCACCATCTTCCTGCCATTCGTTTGATTCTGCCTGCGTGCATCGGGGCAGCGTTGTCCGGGAGGATGCTGCACGGCTTGCGGCGGCAGGATCGGAGGCGGCAGTGCTCGAGCTGGTCGATGAGCTTCCCCTGCGATCGTCTTGATCTTGTGTGTGGTGTTGATGTTGATCTCCTGGATGTTTGTCGTGCAGCCGATCACGCTGTCCCGCTCATCACAGCCGTTGATTTTGTCCATGGACAGCATGCACTTGCTTGATGCAGCAGTTAGGGCTGCCGCTGAGCGCAAGTGAGAGCGAACTCCCGCAGAAATTTGCCGCCTTCTTTCGTGTTTGCCGCAGCTCTCAGAATTTCACGAGAATCTGCACTGGCGCCTCTTTGATGCCTTTGATGCTGGTGCGGTGCTGTTTTCCGTGGAGCGAGCTTACTCCCGCATTCTTGTGAGGGGCAGCAGGATAGGCGCGGAGAACTTGCAGCAGCGCTCTCGATGCTGCTGCCGCATGAGCACTGGGGGCGTGTGATCTCTGCGGCACATGCCTTGGACAGCATGGAATGTCTCCTGTCTGAGGGAGCGTATAAGCCTTGCGTGGGCATATTTTTCACCGATCAGGTGACGCTTGCAGGACGTTGGGCGCTCGCGGCGGAAGGCGTCGGACGTGACCGTGAAGCCGCGCGCATCTATCTGTCTGTCATCAGCAAAACACCGCCTGGAACAGGGCAGGAGATCTATGAGCGCGCATATGATGGACTGCAGCGTATTGAGGCAGGGCTGCCCGCCGTGCCGGAGGTACGGTCGGTGCTGCTGAAGACCCTGCATAAACATGTGGGCCTTGTTCATGGCCCCGAAATGGCTGCGGTGTATGCGCGTCAGTATGCGGCCGAGGCAACGGACATTGCATTGTCCCGCTTCTACTACGGTGCCAGTCTTTTCAACTCAATGCGCTGGATGTGCCTCCATCAGAGGGTCATCAAAAAGCCCTGCACTATGGTTCACTTTTTCCGACGTATCGCAGTACTCCATGCAAATCGTCAAAGAAGAAAAATACGGATCGGGTATATCTCCGGGATTTTTCGAGAGCATGTCATGCAGTATTTTCATATGGCCATTTCTCGCAGGCTTTGATCAGAAATTCTTTGAGGGTCTATGTTTATAGCCTCGGTGCATCCGATCAGTTCTCAGAATTCTTTTCGAAGCCCTTGTGACGCAGTGGCGTGACCTCTCGGATGATGCACGTAATATGGAGCTTGTTGCTGGTGCGATCCATGCAGATGAGATCGACATCCTCTTTGATCTCTCGGGGCACACAGCCGAGCTCGGGACTCGCTGCGCTTGCGTGAAGCCTGCACCTGTCCAGCTCTTGGACTCGGCTATATGGCGACGACGGGGCTGCCGACGGTCGATTACTGTGACGGATCACTACTGCGATCCGGAGGCAGCGGCAGCGAATCCGTTTATGTTGAAAAATTACTGCGCCTGACGAGTCAATTCCTGCTATAATGGACATACCAATCTGCCTGCAGCGATGGAAAACGCCTGCACGTACGAAGGGGTATATACCAATTTGCCTCGTTTAATCAATATCGCAAACTGAGGGACCCCATGCTTGCTGCGTGGAGAGAGATTATGGAGCGCGTGCCGGAATCTCGTCTGTTGCTGAAAAATGGTGCGTATGGGCAGAGAGGTGTTGTGGCGGCGGCGCGATGAGCGGATGAAAAATCTCGGCTTTGATATGAGCCGCGTGATGTTCGAGCCAGCGACAAAGGACTATATGCTGCGCTATCTCGATGTGGGATATCGCACTTGATACCTTTCCGTGGCCGGGCGGCGGTACGACCCTGTGATGCACTCTACATGGGGAGTTCCTGTCGTGTCGTACTATACGGCACGACACAGCGCACGCTTTCACTTACAGCCTGCTGGCGAATATTGGCCTCGCTGATCTTGCCTCCGGAGCGTATCGAGGACTACATTGAGACTGCGGCGGCGCTCGCTGGAGATCTCGATCTGCTCGATGCTCTGCACAGAGATGCGCGATCGAATGAAGGCATCGCCCGTCATGGATCAGGAGCGCTATATTCGTGAGATGGAGGAGTGCTATCGTGCGATCTGGGCAGCGTGGCAAGCAGAGCAGACATCCGGATGAATGCCTGCTCTCTGCCGTGAAGAAAGCAATTGCAGCAGGGCAGACAGAGAAAGCACTCTGCCGTCTGCAGGGCGGAGGAAAGCGGCTCTTGCCCCGAGGAACGCCGCTGGGAACTGCATGCAGCTGATGGGGGAGCTCTTCTTTTGGAATGCTGACCTGAAGAACGCTTTGCCGCATCTGCGCATGGCGTGGGGCTGCCGCGCACAGATCAGGCAGCACGTCTCGCAGCGCTCAGCGACTATCTCATGTATCTCCACTATGCGGAGAACGTGACAGATGAGGGAGATGCGCAGCGCACATGCGCTCTATGCGGAGATGCTTGGTGAACTGCCGCTGTTCGCTACGAGAAGCGGCCGCGGCAAAAAGCTGCGTATCGGCTATCTTCGCCGAATCTGACCGATCATATCGTGATGAACTCTTTCCATTCAGCTCTTTTTCTGCCTATGACCGTACACATTTTGAGGTGTTTCTGCGATGCGGGCGGGCAGCATTCAGACGATGACGGCGTGGGTGGCTGAGATGACAGATCGCTATACCGATCTTTCGAAGGACACGCCTGCGGAGGCAGCGGCGCGTATCCATGCAGACAGTGTGGACATCCTATTCGATCTCGCCGGTCACTCGGCTGGTGGGAAAACGCTGCAGATTGCCGCATACAAACCGGCACCGGTCCAAATTTCGGGCATTGGATACTTCGATACGACGGGACCGCCTGCGATGGATCACTTTTCTGGGCGACCCCATCTGTGACCCGTCGGGCACGGAGCGCCTATTTGCGGAGGATATTCTGCGGCTACCGCAGACGCATCTCTGCTTTACGCCATCGGAGCGGTTTCCAGCCCTCACGAGCATCTGCATCGTACACCGCATGCTCCCGTAGTATTTGGGAGTTTTAACAACTTTGCGAAGATCACGGATGGGACGCTCGGCCTCTGGGCAGAGATCCTGCGCAGGGTGCCGGATGCACGACTCCTGCTCAAGAATGTTCATCCGCGTACGGCGGCTCTGGATCATATGCGCCTGCGCGCAGCACAGGCGGGGATCGATCTCAGTCGACCCATACTGCGTCCGGGGGAAAAGGACTACCTCAGCGACTATCTCGATGTGGACATCATCCTTGACACATATCCGTATCAGGGAGGCGGGACGACCTGTGAGGCACTCTCATGGGGCTGCCCGTCATAACGATGGCAGGGACGCGGCACGGAGCGCGCTTTGGCGCAAGTCTCCTGCATAATGTGGGGCTGAGTGAACTCGTTGCAGAGAATCCAGCGGCGTATGTCGAGTACGCTGTGGGGGCTTGCTCGTGATCCAGAGCTGCTCGCGGCGCTGCATACGGCGATCCCGCGTATGATGCGGGCATCACCGCTCACGGATGCAAATGCTCTACGTTCGTGCCGTGGAGGCGGCATATGAAATGATATGGGAGCGATACCTCAATGAAGAAGCGTAAGCAAAACCGTGCAGAGCGCACGCGCACGTGCACGACGGGAAGAAAAAGCGAAATGTGAAAGGAACGATGACGATGGCAGAGAAGAAGATTGCAACGATCGAGCAGATTCGTGCACATATGAAGAAAAAGGAGTATGCAGGAGGTGATTAACACCTTTGCCGACATGCTGGAGCAGGGGAATCCTCCAGAGGAGTGCTTCGGGGATGTCGCGCGCGCCTATTTTGAGCTGGGTGACTATACGCGTGCTGCGAGTTGGGTGACGAATCACACTCTCAAAGGAGCCGAGCAACATCGAGATCCGCATGCTCCTTGCTCGTATCTGTCAGCGTGAGAAGCGTGCAGATGATGCGCTGAAGCTTTTATGAACATATCCTGCGGTGTACAGCAAGGCGCCTCTGATGAACAGCGTGAGGAGATCAAGCGTTTGGCGAGGCTCGATGCACAGCTGCATCCCGATCAGACGCGTGCAGCGTATCCGCACATTGCAGATCTGTTGGGCCTTGGCACTTCGGTGGAGGAGGCGGCTGCTTCCTCGCCGGCTGTACTCGGCCTCGGCAGCATCCCGCGTGTGGGTGCTGATTTGAAAAAGGAAATCGGTCGATGCCGCGGCAATGGCGGCAGAGATTCTCGGCAAACAGATCCGCCCGCAGGAGAAATGCCGTGCGCTCAATGCCTTTGCGGGCGTTGCGTACATGGACGGCGACTACGCGGGGCGAAGCTCCTGCTCATGGAGACCATCCAGCTCGATCCCGGCAAACATTGATGCCCTTCGAAATATGGCGCTATTGCTGCATGAGATGGGCGATCATGATAAAGCAATTGCTCTTGCGGCAAAAGATGCGTAAGACAGACTTCCTACCCTGCGTGCACTGAAATCATGAGTGCGCTCAGCATTATCATCGCAGCAGTCGAGGATGCGGATTACCTGCGCGCCTCGGCAGAGGCTGCATGACAGATGCAGCAGCTGCCCTTCACATGGGGGCAGAGCTGCTGGTCGTCTCATCTGCAGAGATGGAACGGGAGTGCAGCGGAGTCTGCAAGGTCTGCCGCTCCGTTTCTGCGTATCTGATGAGAGCGAGCGGCGGCTCATGGAACTGCGGTGCCGCATCCGCCTCGGGAGCGAGCCTCGCTCTTTGTACGGGAGGGCGTCATCCTGACGGGAGAGGGCTGCAGAAGCTGCTTGAAACACTCCTGTTAGACGAAAAATTGCTGCCGTTGGCCCCTTATCCAATCGCACGGTGTTCTCCTGGCAGTATTTGAAAGCAGAGGAGATGGCAGCGAGGGGGGAAGACCCCAGTGCATAGGGTGCGAAAGCATCTCACGAGTCCGTCTGAGACTTGTTTCTCGAGGACTTCGCACTGCTCATACGTCGCTCGGCCTTTGTCCAGCTGCATGGTTTTGATGAGATGTTTACGGGCGGAGGAGCGGATCTGGACCCTCTCGTTTCGTTTGAAATATGAGGGCTTTTACCTCCTGCGCGTTCCTGTCTATCTTGCCCATAGGGGCGGGACAGTGTGAGCTCTTTGATCTGACACGCCCGAAGCACGTCTCCTCCTTACGGAGCGTTGGGGCATCGACATCGGTTTGCCAGAGACGATTCTGCAGCAAACACTGGGCACACCATGTGGGCGCACAATCTCCCCGCTCATTCATGCAACGGCGCGCACGGCGCTTCTCAAGGCGCCGTCGTCAGCATCATGATCCCGACGTACAACCGTCCGGAATATTTCCATGAGACGCTGGAGAGTGCCCTTGCACAGACCTATCCGAACATTGAGGTCATTGTCTGTGACAACTCGACGAACGAGCGCACAGCGGAGCTGATGCAGGACTATCGGGATGATGTGCGTGTACGCTATGTGCGGAATAAGAACGCACAGAGCAAAGAAGAAAACTTTATGCCGTTTGAACACCCTAGCGCAGGGAGAGTTCCTGCAGTGGTGCATGGACGATGATATCCTCCTGCCGGATAAGATCACGCTGATGTTGGATGCGTTTCTATCCGAACCGACGGCGGCCCCTCGTTACGTCGGTGCGCGGAATCATTGATGGGAACAGGGGATTTCATCGGACAGTGGACGGATGTTCCGCCCGTTTACGATACATATAGTGTCTTTCCGGGAGCGGATCTCGCTCATGCAATGCTCGCGTTCTGCAGCAATTTTTGGGCGAACCATCGGCCGTCCTCTTCCGGCGTCGTGATCTGACGCATCACTATTGGCGTGCCGAATCACGCGGATATCAGACGATCTCGACTGTGCCATGTGGCTGGAGCTCCTTGAAAAGGGCGATGCAGTCATTTTCAGCAGACCGCTCAGTCTCTTCCGTCAGCATGACGGACGGGAGGGACAGCTGCCGGATACGATTGTCCTCAGCCGCATTGAATGGCGGCGTCTGATTGAGACTACTGGCGAAAGCGTGTATTTTTGACGAAAGAGAGACCATCGGGCGGTGCTGCGTAAATTGAGAAGATCGCACGCAGATCGCTTGCTTGCTCTCGCGTGTATCTTCTGCACTGCGTCAGGACATGAGGCCGCACTGCCTGATATTCATGTCATCATGATGAATCGCGTGGAGGGTGCGCACCTGTTCGCCTCGATGCTCCTCTGCAGCGCCTCCGTGCGCGCGGAATCATTTCTCTGAGTGGATGCACCAAACCCGCGATGAAGGGATCGAGCTGGATGAGATCGGCGATCTGCATGACAGCATCATCCTCCTCGAGCGTGCCGTTATTCGTCCGGAGCCTTGGCTGCATGATCTCCTGACAGCACATGCAGGCCCGCGGAAATGTCCTGCTCCAGGAGATTGATCGATCATCCGCGGATCACGTCTGCAGTCGAGGAGGAACTTTTTCTGCTTCCGTGCTGTCACAGCCCCTGCAGACCTCGACCAAGTATCTGGCAGACTACCTGAGGGAGTTCAATCCATACATCTATCTCTTTGAGAATCAGCTGGAGCAGCTCCCAGAGAAGCGCACGTATGACGCATCGACCGATCGAGTGACGATCTTCTTCGGTGCTCTGAACCGCCGCCCCGATTAGGGAGCCGCTGATGCCGGCGATCAACAAGGCGATCCGACGGTATGGCGATCGCCTCTTCTTCCGCGTTGTCTCGGATCATGGATTCTATGAGGCACTTCAAACGAAGGCGAAGGGTTTACCGGCGGCGTGAGAGATGCATCCATCGTTGCCCCTACGAGCGCTACGGCAGCTCTCGCATGCCTCGGACATTGCACTACTGCCGCTGCGCGACTACGGAGTTCAACCGTGGTAAAATCCGATCTCAAGTTCATCGAGGCGGCGGGGCATGGCGCGGCGGTACTCGCATCCCCAACGGTCTATGCGGGATCCGTGCGCGATGGAGAGACAGGCATGATCTGCCATAGTCCTAAGGCGTTTTGCTGAGAAACTGGACCTCCTCATTCAGCGTGCCGATCTCAGACGTACGATCGCGGAGAATGCCTACCGCTATGTTGCGGAGCATCGGCTCCTTGACCAGCACATTGATGCCTATATCGCGGCCTATCAGGAACTGATGCAGCGGCGCGAGGAGCTTGAACGTGCGCGGTCTGCACGCGTGGAGAAGCTTTTTCCCGCACCGTTGCAGACCTCTTGCCGCGCGCATCAACGCAGCGAAATCCTTCTTTTCGCCTTGTTTCGTTTTCTCCCATTGACAGTCGTACAGTACGGCTCTTATAATAAGGAGAAGCATACGTGCGATATGGGAGAAACACTGATTTTAGAGCTTTCTCCACCAGAGAAAAGGAGAGCCGATATGACGGGCAAAGTGAAATGGTTCAGCGCGGATAAGGGATATGGATTTATCTCCCGCGAGGACGGCGATGATGTATTCGTCCATTTTTCCTCGATCCAGGGTGAGAGGCTACAAAACCCTCAGCGAAGGACAGGAAGTGGAGTTCGAAATCAGTCGAGGTGCGCGCGGTCCCCAGGCCGGACAACGTCGTAAAAAGAATAGCGGATCAGATTTGAAAAGCCCGGCTTACAGCGGGCTTTTTCATTTACATCAAGATCTGAGGAGCGGACACAAAGAAAAATCAGAATTTAGGGAAAAACGAGTTCTTTGCAGGTTTTTTCGCTCATGTCGAAATACATAGATAAAAGGGGAGCGGAAGATAAGATCGCTCCCTGTGGATAGAAAGGGCTGTGTCTCATGGCTGCATTCACGATTCAGGGAAAGAATGTCGAGGTTGCACCGGCGCTGCGTGACTATGTGGAGAAGCGGGTCAGCAAGATCACGAAGTATTTCGAGGACATCAGGGGATATCTCAGTACTTCTCTCGGTGGAGGGAAGCATCACAAGGTAAGGTAACGGCTCCCATCGTGCGTGGTGTCCTGCTGCGCGGCGAGGAGCATTCGGAAGATATGTACAGCTCCATTGACCTCGTGATCGAGAAGCTGGAGCGTCAAATTCGAAAGCAGAAGACGAAACTCGAGCGACGGTTCCGTCACGGCGGCTTCAAGGCCGAGGCGGTTGAGACATTCGATACAGCCGATACCTGAGGAGGACGACATATTCCCTGTTGTCAAGACGAAGCATTTTGCCGTCCAGCCGATGGATGTGCAGGGAGGCAATCATGCAGATGAACCTGCTGAATCACCGCTTCTTTGTTTTTCCGCAATGCGGAGACGGAGGAGGTCAATGTGGTATACAGCCGTCATGACGGAAAATACGCCTTGATCGAGATTGAGAAAGGCTGACGAGTAAGAGGGGACGACTGCGGCACTGCGCAGCCGTCCTCTTTTTGTATCCCGTTTTCATGCGTTTTGTGTTATGATAGGGGTGGTAAAAATCTCTTTATGAATTGAGGGCAATTGTATGCGAAAAATCTATGTCATTCATCAGTGGGTCAGTCTCATCTGTGCGCTTTTTCTGCTGCTGCTGACACTGACGGGGCTGCCGCTCATGTTTCGCGAGTGAGATCAACGCGTGGAATACGGTGAACATGCCGGAGCAGGGAGAACCCATGCCTCTTGCGGAGATCTGGCAGGCGCTGCCTGCGGGAACAGATGCCGTGACGCGTCGTTCCCATCTAAGGAGATCCTTGCTGTTACGCCGGATGGGGCGGATGGAACCCTCTACTTTCTCGTCAGGATCCGAGCAAACAGGCGACACGCTCCCCATATGCGCATGGGCGGCGAACAGATTATGTACGATGTGCGGACGGGGACGGTGTTCAACCGCACAGATCGCGTATACCGCTCGGAGACGCTGCACTCGTTCATGCACACAATGCACGTCGCTTCATGTCCGTATGGGCGCATGGGAACGGAGGGGCGTGACTTCTCGCCTTCATGTGCGTGCTCTCGATCTTCTCTGTCATCAGCGGTGTCTATCTCTATCTGCCGATGATGAAGAAGCTCTCCTTGGTACCCTGCGCAAAAAGCACATCGGCTCTTCTGGTCGGATTGGCACAAATTTGCCTCCGCATTCGCGGGAGTTTGGACCGTTGCCATGTGCGTGAGCGGCATCTTTATCGTCCTCTACTCGCATGGGGATGCGGGACTATCACCGAACGGCGCATGAGATGGCGGCGGGCACTTCGTGGGCATGCAGACGGAGAGATGTAATCGCGACTGAGGCACTGGCGCAGATCGAGCTACTTAGCCCGAAAAAGAGGTCATCTCCTGGGCTTCCCGCGACACCAAAGGAACTATATATTCCAGCTCGCAGATCCGACGGCACGCCCACCGACTTCCAGCTGGGAGGCAGGCATACCTTCCGGCAGGCGGCGGTGATCCCCTTTTTGTGCCGGTAGCTCCACGGCTGACGATGGCACAGTTCTTCCTGAATATCCACATCCATACGCATGAGATGCTCGGTACAAAGATGATTTGGGTGTTCTTTATCCTTACGACGGCAGGGATGATCCTCACGGGTATTTTTCCTCTGGCTGACACGCTGGAGGAGCCGCATCTCTGCAGCGGTCGAGGATGTGTGCACGAGCGTACGAATTCTCTCGTGGGAGGGCTGTGCGCGCATTACGGGGATCACCCTTATCATGCTCATCGCACCGCTCTATGGGACTCTTGGGAGAAGATAGCGTTTGCACTTGGGGTCCTGTTGGTTGTTTATTTTTGTACGTACATTGCGTGGATAATATACTTGCATGGGGCTGGAACGTTTGTCAGGGGTAGAAAAGGGGAGATGGATTGAGATTCACCGGACTCACGTCGGCAGAGGCGCAGGCATCGCGCCGACAATATGGCAATTCGATCCCCGAGCCTGCGTGGATGACCTTCGGACAGGCCTTTCGAGACGTTCCGCGATCCGATGATCGGATCCTGCTCGTGATGGTCGTACTCACGATCGCAATGTACTTCGCCGGATATGCGGAGATCTATGAGCCAGTCGGCACGATCGTGACAGTTATCCTCGTAGCGACGGTCACGGCGCGGGCGAACAGTGGCAAGCGATACGGGAGTATCGCGCACTGCGAAACGCGTTCGGCAAAGGATACAGCGAAGGTCTGCCGCGACGGCGGCCTTGTCGTTCTGCCCGTGGATGAGGATCGTCGTGGGCGATCATGCGTGATCCTGCAGGGAAACAAGATCCCCGCGGATGGGGGTACTCGTCGCGGGTGATCTGCGCGTGAACAATGCGGCACTGAACGGCGGAGACGGAGGTGTCCGAAAATCCCTGCGGATAAATCCTATATTTTTCCCAACAGAGGTCACGGGGGATACCTTCGTCGATGATGCGACACTGTTCCGCGGCACTGTTGTCTTTGACGGCGAGGGCGTGATGGAGGTGCAGCGCGTCGGTGTGCACACGATGATGGGCAGATGGCGGCGGAGATGCAGGCGCGCGAGCCAGACTCGCCGCTGCAGGTGAAGCTCGCAAAGCTCGCAGATCAGATCTCCGCATTCGGCTATATCTCAGGAATCGCTATTATCTCCCTCTACATGATGTTCTTTGCCCTGCGTGCCGGCGGCCTCAGAACTATGTCATGCTGGGATGGAGCCAGGTCTTCGTGGATTTCATCCAGGCGGTCTCACTTGCGATCCTCATCATTGTCTGTGCCGTACCTGAGGGGCTGCCGCTCGCTGATCCTCTCGTGCTTATGCAGAACACGAGCCGCATGCTCGCACGCGGCGTTCTCATACCCGCCGTAGCCGTCGGCATTGAGACAGCAGGCTCGCTGAATATCCTTTTTCAGTGACAAGACGGGCACCATCACGGGGGCAGCTCGAGGTTGTAGAATTCTTTACGGCAGATGGTCACGTCATCGTGCCGGAGGAGCATGCCCTTCTGCGCCGAAAGCTGAAGCTGGCGATCGGAATGAACTCCGCCGCCATGTACGATGAACGCGGCAATGTGATTGAGCAATCAGACGGATCAGGCCGTCATGCGGTTTCTCGGCATGGAGACCTATCGCGCGATGCAGGAGATGAGAACTACCGCGTGGGGCGGCGGCAGACCTTCAACTCGACGAATAAATTCAGTCAGGCAGAGCTGCCTGTGCGCGGCATCCATCGTCTCTACAGGGGCACCGAGGCACTTCTCGCACGGGCAAAACTATGCACTGCGGGAGGATGGTCAGATTGCCCCTTTGACGAAGCTGCGCTCGACGAAAAATAAACACCTACGCAGCGCGTGCAATGCGCGTGCTGGCATTTGGGTACTCGGGCAGCCCGCTTTTCGGAAGAACGAGATCAATGCGGATGTTGTTCTCATCGGATTTGCTGCGATTCGTGACGATGTGCGGCCTGAGGCGCGCATGGCGATCACTGAGGTTCAATCCGCGGGTGTGCAGGTTGTCATGGTAACGGGCGACCGCCGTGAGACCGCCGTTGCGATTGCGCGCGATGCGGGGCTTCTGCGTGCAGACGGTGATCTCGTTCTCACAAGCAATGAGCTCGCTCCAGATGAATGATGCGGAGGTGCAGCGCATCCTCGCCGCAGCTGCGTGTCATCGCACGTGCACTGCCAACGGACAAGTCGCGTATCGTGCGCCTCTCTCAACAGATGAATCTCGTCGTCGGTATGACGGGAGATGGGGTCAACGATTCTCCAGCGCTGCGGCGCGCCGATGTCGGCTTTTGCCATGGGGAGTGGGACGGAGGCGGCGCGCGATGCGGGGACATCGTCATTCTCGACGACAATTTCCGCTCCATCAGGATGCGATCCTCTACGGGCGTACGATCTACAACAACATCCTGAAGTTCTGCCGATTCCAGCTCGTCATCAATATTGCGGCTGTCGTCGTGAGTGCCGCTGCGCCCTTCTTTGGGATCATCGAACCCCTGCGCGTGACGGCATCTTCTCTTTATCAACCTCGTCATGGACGGTCTGGGGCGATCATGCTCAGCAATGAGCCAGCACATGAGAGCTATATGCGCGAGAAGCCGCGCAGGCGTGATGCGAACCTGATCAGTCCTGCGATGACTGTGCAGATCATATGGATGGGCGTATGGCTCATTCTGCTCAGCTTCTTCTTCCTCGCAGATGCGCGTGTATGCCGCTGTTTTTCGGAGAGACAAAGGAACACTATACGGCGTACTTCCTGCTCTTCACTTGCCTCCCTCATGAATGGATTCAATGTGCGTTCCACGGGCTTTGGCATCTTTCGCGGACTCGGCGAGAATATCGGCTTTGTCAAAGTATGGGCGATGATCGTCCTCATCATGGCGGCGATTATCAACGCACCGTACATCCCGCACGATATCGGCGCATGGATCGGCGGCATGTTCAGCTGCACGCCGATTCACGCGGGCGGATGGGCGCTGGTCTTCCTTCTTGCCGCGACCATGATTCCGTGGATCTGCTGAGAAAGGCAGTGTGGAAGGGATTTGTGCGGGCGAGAGGGTGAATGACATGCTTGGTGTGGTTGAGGGAAACCAATGACGTTATGCCGTGCATATGCGTAGAGCAGTGTGATGCCCATAAGCGAACCCTAGTGGAGTAAGTGAGTAAAGTGCGCGGTACGCTCCGTCAGATTTTTTCGTTCAAGCGAAGCGCGTTTAAGAAGTCCGACGGTATTTAAGCGTACAAGCGCACGATCACTTGCGTAACTAAGCGTTCGCGTTGGGTTCACACTGCTCCATTATAATATCGAATCTAATCATGCAAAATCGGGCACATATTGTGCGCCAACCGCCTCCCGCGCCCCTGCACATCAGACATGCTCCATCCCGAGGTCTCGTGCCGCCGCGACCACACTCTCATACTCAAATGTTGTGAGGCGGTGGTGGAGCGGCGGGAACTCGGCGGCGCGGTAGAGCGGCGCATATTGCCGCATCAGACTGAGCTGGATGCGGTCGCCGAACGCATCCCACAGCCGCCGCACGAGGGCGATGCTCTCATGGCGGTGTCCCGGCAGCACGAGATGGCGGACGAGCACGCCGCGCAGAAGCTGTCCATCGGCACCAAAACGCACCGAGCCGACCTGTTCTGCCATTGCGTTGAGCGCCGCCCAGGCGGCTGCTGCATAGTCTGGCGCACACGAATAGAGACGTCCGCTTTCCTCCGTATCATACTTCAGATCGGGCAGATAGATATCCACTGCGCCCGCAAGCCGCATGATATTCTCCACTGTCTCATGCAGCCGCTTGTGTTCCAAACGATCGGGATATGCAGTCCGCGCGTTTTTGCAAGCGTGAGGGCATCGAGGATCTGCGGGGTGTAGTGCGTCGGCGTCACGAGATCAAGCGTTGCTGCGCCCGCGCGTTCGAGTGAGAGAAAACGCGCGGCAAGCTCGTCCTCGTCCATCTCCGTGCCTCGCCCTTCACGGCTGATTTCGTGATTCTGGCAGTAAATACAGCGCAGCGTGCAGTGGGCGAAGAATACCGCGCCTGCGCCGTGCGTGCCGACCAGGCACGGTTCCTCCCATTCATGCAGCATCGTGCGTGCAACGCGTACCGTACGGCCTGCGCCGCAGAACCCACGTGCGCCGGCATTCCGATTCACACCGCAGCCGCGCGGGCAGAGCGTGCAGTGATCGAGCAGATCCTTCATCATCATTCCCCCTTATATTTTCTTTGCAAGAAAAACCGAGACGGCAAGTGACCGTCCCGGTTTTTACAGTTCTTTTCCAGCAAAGCAATACAATATACGATGATGTGATATTTACGGCAGTACGATATCCACACCGAGTTCTGCCGCCGCTGCACGGATGTCCGAAGGTGGTTCTGTATCCGTCACAAGGCCTGCAAGGGCGTTGAGCGGGGTATAGTCATAGTTGCCGTCCGTCGAGAGCTTTCGTGCCTCTGCTACTACGTAGGCACGTTTGCTGCGCGCGCAATGATGCGTGCCTTGTTCAGCCCGTCATCGATATCATAGGTGGACACACTGTTTCCCTTGACATCGACGCCGACTGCGCCGACAAACGCGATGATCGGGTTTGAGTTTGCCGATGAAATCCCTGTGTCATGCCGCCCCAGAATCCATCGCGTCCGCGGTTGATCTGTCCGCCCGCAAAGATCAGCTCGATGCGCGGGTTGCGCGCGAGCACGCCGAGTACGTCGACCATGTTTGTTACAACCGTGAGATCGCGGTCACTCTTCATGAGAAGTTCGGCAATTGCAAGATTGCTCGTCGAGACATCGAGGAAAAACCATGTCCTTGTCCTGGATAAGGGAGACGGCAGCCTGTGCAATGCGGCGTTTTGCCTCGACATCCATGTGACGATGACGGCTGACCTCGATCTGCGTGAACGCTCTGCGTCAGTTTCACGGCACCGCCATAGGTGCGCTTCAGTCGCCCCTGTCGCTCGAGCGACCCCAGATCCTTGCGGATACAATCCTCGGTTACCTTGAATTTGGCGCTGAGCTCTTTGACCTTGACCTTACCGTCACGCTCCACCATGCGGACGATGAGCTCCTGGCGCTCCTCGAGAAACATGATATTCACTCCCTTTACGCAGATGAAATTGACGATGCTCACATATCTGCGGTCAATGAGCTGTCTACCTAGTGTAACTCAAAATTGCTAAAATAGCAAGACAATTTTTAGCTATTGAATTAAATTTATAAGAGTGAATTCATTACCTATATTCTATTATAATAGACAATATCCTCTATTTGATATGATTAAATTGGAATTACAAACAAAAACTGCCCATATTTACACTCTCTATGGGTCGGAAATACAGCTTTTCCAGCGACAACCGACCTATTTGCGAGAAGTATACATAGGGGCAGATATGATTATTTTATACTACGATGGAGTGCGTGATGGATAAAAGGCTTTATTTGCCTCATGCAGCCGTGCGTGTTAGAATGATATTATTTACCAAGGACGGCACGGCGTTTGAGAACGTAGTTCCAGACCGATGACGATGCCGGCTGCGATGAGTTTTGCGATCATGTAGTAGATGCCAAAGAGATCGACGAGCATCCACATGAGGAGCTGATTGAGCCCCAGGCCCTGCGATGCTTGAACCGAAGAAGAGCATCTTTAGCGCGGTGCGTCTGTGTATTTGCGCCGCGAAAAACACAGACGAGGCAGAGCCAATAGTTGACAAAGACAGAGATGGTGAAGGAGACTCCCTGCCGAGAGAAGGTAGTGAAGTCCGCCGTATTCGGTGAGGATGTAGAGCAGGCCGTAGTCGAGCACGTAGCATGCGCCGCCGACAAGGATGAAGCGGGCAATCTCATAGAATCGGGAACGCGGCATAGAGCACCCTCACATAAATCGAAAGGAATACATATGATACAAAGATTCTTTGCGTTGCTTAAAAAAATCCTGCCATCGTCATTTTTCTGCGGTTCTCCTTCTCGGCGGATGCGGGGGCGTTGTGACGGCAGAGGAGACGCGTCTTGTGATGGGGACGGTGGCGCGGCTTGTTGTACGTGCGGATGAGATCACAGCGCAGGCTGCACTGCGCGATGGGCTTGCCGTGCTGACGCAGGTGGAGCGCGATGCGGACGGAGCATCTATCGCTGATATGGAGACGGCTGCGGGCACAGGAGGGTGGACGGAGATTTCACCCAGGCTCTATGAAACACTCTCGCTCGCGCAGCTGATTGCACGCCGTTCGGACGGTGCGTTCTGATGTGACGGCGGGGACCCTCACAGAGCTCTGGGAACAGGCACGCACGGCGAAGGTTCCGCCGTCTGCGGCAGCGGTAGAGGAGGCGCGTGCACATGTCGGTTATGAATCACTCGAGCTGCGTGCAGTGGAGGAGGGGAGCAAACAAAATACGAAGCACGTCTTATGAAAGCGGGGATGAAGATTGACCGCGGCGCACTCATCAAGGGCCTCGCCCTGGACAGCATTCATAACAGCTGGCAGAGCGCGGACATCACGAACGCGCTTGCCGACCTTGGGACGAGCTCGATTCTTGCCGTGGGAATGAATGAGGAGAGAGACCTGGCAGATCGGCCTCCGCAACCCGCGCGGAGCAGATCGTGCGGATATAATTGCCGTGCTGCCGCTCTCGAATGAGGGTGCTTTCGGTATCGGGCGATGACGAACGGTACTTCATCTATGATGGACGGCGGTTTCATCATCTGATTGACCCCCTGCACAGGATACTCCGCAGAGAAGGGGCTTGCCTCCGCGGCGGTGATCCTGCCGCTGGGCGTAGATGATTTGCCCGCATGGCAGGGGCATATGGGACTGCTCTGGATATGCTATCGACAGCGGTCTTTGTGCTCGGTGAGGAGGAGGGGCGTGCTCTGCTTGCGGACTTTCCGCCCGCACTCGTCATCCCCATCGGGACGGATGGGAGAGTCCTTGGGAGTGAAGGATTTCATACAAAAACTCTGCCGCTTTGGCTGCGGCAGAGTTTTTGTATGGATGAAGGTGTTCAGCCGAGCTGGATGACGTGGCTGACGGTGAATCCCTTCGACCAGAGGTGCTCCTCGACCGTATCCACATCGGGGATGTCGGCGCGGATGATGATCTGATAGGTGCCGCTTGGCTGCGGGAGGGTGACCATGCTGTCGATGCTGATGTCGAGATCGGCGAGGACGGTCGAGATGTCGCGCAGGACGCCCCTGCGGTCGGAGACGTCTATCGTGAGGCGCGTCTTGCCGCTGTCGAGACCCATGACGGCGATGAATGCCCTGAAGATGTCCGTGGAGGAGATGATGCCGACGAGCTTTTTGAGCCGAGGAGAGGACGGGCATACCGCCGATCTTCTCACGCGTCATGGACGAGTGCCGCCTCCTCAATCGTCATCGTGTCCGTGACGGTGATGACGTCCTTCTGCATGACATCGGCGACTTTGATCTTCGAGAGCAGGGTGCGCATTTCAAAGCGATCGAGTGTGGTTGCCGTAGACGGCGAGGCCCGCAGGAGATCGCGATTCGTGAAAAAGCCGACGAGTTTTCCGTGCTCCACAACGGGGAGACGACGAAAATGGCCTTTTATCCATGAGCTTTGTTGCCCTCATCAATGCCCATATCAGGGGCAATCGTGACGGGTTCTTGGTCATACAGTCGGCAACAAACATAAATGCTTCCTCCTTGCCAATGGATACGTGCGATATATTCTCTAGTATTCGCGTTGATGAGGGCAGTTCTCCTTCTTTTGTGATACGGGAGAGAACGGCATACTAGGGAATCGTGCTGATAAAATGAAGTCTGTCAGGTTGGTGCATCTTTTTCCGCCCAATCTGCGCGATTTTATCCCCCAGATAAGCTTTCCGCACATCCTCACTCGCCGCGAGTTCCTTTGCATCGCCGGAGAGGGTAATGCGTCCCGTCTCGAGGACGTAGGCGCGGTTCGCGATGGAGAGGGCCATATTCGCGTTCTGCTCGACGAGGAGGACCGTTGTAGCCCCGTCTTGTTGATGTCAACGATGATCGAGAAAATCTCCTTGATGAGAGCGGCGCAAGCCCCATCGACGGCTCGTCGAGGAGCAGGAGGCGCGGGCGGCTCATGAGCGCGCGCCCCATCGCAAGCATTTGCTGCTCACCGCCCGAGTGTGCCTGCCTGCTGGGCGATGCGCTCCTTCAATCGCGGGAAGCGCGTAAAGACCATCTCCATATCGGCGGTGATGCCGTCCTTGTCACTGCGCGTGAACGCGCCCAGCTCAGGTTTTCAAGCACGGTCATCTCGGCAAAGATGCGTCGTCCCTCGGGGACCCTGTGAGATGCCGGCACGCACAATCTCATGTGCGCCGGTACCTGCGATGCTGCCCTCGAATTCGACGACGCCGCTGCGCGGGGCGATCAGCCCGAGATCGTGCGGAGCGTTGTGGACTTGCCCGCGCCGTTTGCGCCAATGAGAGTGACAATCTCCCCTGGTTTTACTTCCAGTGACAGTCCCTTGAGCGTGAATCGCACCGTAGTAGACCTCCAGATCCGCCAGCGAGACGTATGGGAGCGTATTCGTCTTCGTTTCGTTTGCCATCTTACCCTCCGCCCCCAGATATGCACGGATGACCTCAGGATTCGAGCGAATCTCCTCGGGTGTTCCGTTGGCAATGATTGCACCGTACTCGAGCACGTAAATGCGCTCGCAGATGCCCATGACAAGAGGCTATCGTGCTCAATGAGAGAATCGTAATGCCGAACTCCCTCTTGACCCACCGGATCATCTCCATAGTTCGAGTGTCTCCTGTGGGTTCATACCCGCCGCTGGCTCATCAAGGAGCAGGAGGTTTGGCTGTGCCGCGAGTGCGCGCGATCTCAAGGCGGCGCTGTGCGCCGTACGGCAGATTGCCTTTTTCCTGCGACGTCTCAGCGAGATGGAAGATCTCGAGCAGGCGATAGGCCTCCTCCTCCAGCTTCCGTTCCCTCAGACCAGTAGCGCCCAACGCGCAGTACCGACTCGATCAGCCCGTAGTTCATATGGCAATGGTAGGCGATCTTTACGTTATCGAGTACGGAGAGCTCGCCAAAGAGCGGATGTTCTGGAACGTGCGCGCGATGCCGCGCTCTGTGATCTGATTGGGCTTGAGGCCAACGATGCTCTTGTCCTGAACATGATCTCGCCCGTGGTCGGCTGGTAGACGCCTGTAAAGAGGTTGAATGCCGTCGTCTTGCCCGCGCCGTTCGGTCCGATGAGGCCGAGAAGCTCGCCATTTTTGATGTGGACGTTAAAATCCACAATCGCCTTGAGGCCGCCAAAAGACCATCGAGACGTCGGTCGCCGTGAGTAAATCCCTTTGCCATTATGCCTCACCGCCTTTCTTGAAGAAGCGGCGCAGCGGCTGCATTGCTGTAGACCTCGACGTAGCTGAAGAGACCCCTGCGGACGGTAGAACATAGAGCAGAATGAGGGCGATCGCATAGATGATCATGCGTGCATTCGGGAAGCTCGCAAGCGCCGCTGGAGAGGAAATGTGACGACAGAGTGCGCCTGCAATGGAGCCGGGTCATCGAACCAAGACCGCCCATGACGACCATGATAAGGATGTTGAAGGACTCGCATGAATGTGAACGAGGCGGGGCTGAGGATGTACATATTGTGTCCGAAGAGGACGCCCGCCAGTCCAGCGAAGAATGCGCCGATGGTGAACGCGAGAACTTTGTATTTCGTCGTGTTGACGCCCATCGACTCCGCCGCAATCTCGTTCTCGCGAATCGCGAGGCAGGCGCGGCCGTGGCGCGAGTTCACAAAATTTTTGATTACAAAGAGGGTGATGAGCATCAGGGAGGAAGACCCATGTGAAATTCGTGTGGTGGGCAATCGCTTTGAATCCCCGCTGCACCGCCGATGTAGGGAACATTGATGATGATGATGCGGACGATCTCGCCGAGACCAAGCGTCGCGATGGCGAGATAGTCACCGCGCAGAACGCAGCGTCGGCAGACCGATGAGTGCTCCAAGAGACCCGCCGCAATGCCGCCTGCGAGGACAGCGAGGGGGAAGGGGACCTGGAAGTTGGTCGTGAGTACGACGCCGACGCATGCGCCGACTGCCATAAATCCGGCATGACCCAACGAAAATTGCCCGGTGTACCCGTTGATCAGGTTGAGGCTTGCCGCGAGGATGATGTTGAGTCCGGCGAAGATGAGGTTCAGCTGCCAGAACGCATTCAGCATTCCCGCGCTCGTCAGCCCCCATGATGATGCCGTAGATCACGAGGGCGACAATGAGCATTTTGAGATCGTTTTTTCTGCAATATGTTCATAAACAACCTCCTTAGACCTTTTTCCTTGACGTTTTTCCCGAAGATACCTGCGGGTTTGAAGAGCAGGACGAGAATCAGGATGGCGAACGCCGCCGCATCGCGGAACATCGAGAAGCCAAAGCCCGGAGATGAACGCCTCGACGATGCCGGAGGACAAGTCCGCCGACCACAGCGCCCGGCAGGATGCCGATGCCGCCGAACACCGCCGCAACGAATGCCTTGATGCCGGGCATGAGACCCATGAGCGGGTCGATCGAGTTGTAGTAGATGCCGATGAGCACGCTGCGACCGCCGCGAGCGCCGAGCCGATGGCGAACGTGATCGAGATGATGCGGTTTCGCGTTGATGCCCATGAGCTGCGCCGCCTCCGTGTCATAGGACGCGGCGCGCATCGCCTTGCCGATCTTGGTCGAGCGCACGATGTAGGTGAGGATGAGCATCAGGATGAAGGTCACCCCCATGATGAGGAGCTGCTGCCCACTGATGATCAGTCCCGCCAGATCAAAGCGAAACATCGCTGATCGTTGCGGGGAAGGTGCGCGGCGTCGGCGAGACAATCGCCATCATCACGTACTCGAGCAGGAAGGACACGCCGATCGCTGTGATGAGCACGGAGATGCGCGGCGCGTGGCGCAGCGGGCGGTAGGCAAAGCGCTCGACGAGGGACGCCGAGCAGCGATGTGACCGCCATCGCGATGAGGATTGCAGGCACAACGGGGATGCCAAGCGTGATGGCGTAAAGCCGAGGTATGCGCCGACCATGTAGATGTCACCGTGCGCGAAGTTGATGAGCTTGATGATGCCGTAGATCATCGTGTAGCCGAGAGCAATCAGTGCGTAGATACTGCCCAGCGAAATCCCGTTGATGAGCTGCTGCAGTATCTGGTGCATGAACTCCATAGAAGACCCTCCCTGATGAGAAAAAGAGCCGCAATCCTGCGGCTCTTGTGCACTCTTAGCCGAATGTGTTACATGCTCGGCATAATCTTTGCGACGACAACGCGGTCGCCGTCCTTGTTCTCGAGAATGACCGCCTGCTTGATCGGATTGTGCTGCGCATCCATCGTGATTGTACCCGTACCGACGACGAGGTTCTTTGTCTCCTCGATTGCCTTGCGCAGGGCCTCGGGGTCATCCGAGCCAGCGCGCTTCAGTGCATCCACGAGGAGTTTGCCTGCGTCATAGCCAAGTGCGGCGAACACGTTCGGCGCATGGTTGTATTCCTTTCTGGAAGGCATCGATGAAGGGCGCACGGACTCGTCCTTGTCGGAGTAGTGCGTGCTGAAATAGGTGCCATTCAGCGCAGATACACCGGCGAGCTCTGCGACCTTCGGATCGTCCCAGCCGTCCGTGCCGATGATGGGGGCGGTGATGCCGATCTCACGCGCCTGCTTGACGATCTTGCCGACCTCTTCATAGTATGCGGGAACGAAGATGACATCTGCATTTGCCGCACGCAGACGCGTCAGGGGTTGCCTTGAAAGTCCTGATCCTTTGCAAAAGGAAAGCCTCGGTCATGAGAACCTGACCGCCGCCCGCCGTAAAGATTTTTTCTGGAAGACTTCGGCGAGACTCTTGGAGTAGTCCGTGGAATTGTCAATGTAGATGACGGCCGTCTTTGCCTTGAGCGTCTCAAGTGCAAATTTCGCCATGACATCGCCCTGCTGCGGGTCAATGAAGCAGCTGCGGAAGATCCACGGCTTTACGACGCCGTTCTCGACGGTTACGTCAACTGCCGTTGCATCCGGTGCAATGACGGGGACCTTGTTGTCCGTTGCGACCCTGTGACTATGCAATGACGTTGCCTGTTGTCGCAGGGCCGACGATCGCGCGGACGTGATCATCGGAGATCAGCTTCGTTGCCGCATTGACCGACTCCAGCTGCCTCGGACTTGTTGTCCGCCTCGATGAGGACGATCTTCTTGCCGTTTCACGCCGCCGGCATCGTTTGCCTCCTTGATTGCGAGCTTCGGGCCCTCGAGCGTTGACATGCCGTAGTTCGCCGTGTTGCCCGTCATTTCAAAGTTCGCGCCGATGCGGATCTCGTCCGACTTCGCCTCATCGCCGCCGCAGCCTGTGAGTGCAGCGCCGAGAAGTGCCGTGCCGATGAGTGCGGCGGCGAGACTGCAGAACCTTTCCTCCGAATATCATGAATATACCCCCCTAATCAGTTCCTATATAGAAAAAGATAGGCTCCATTATAGGTGAGAGAAGGCTTTTCGTCAAGGTATACAATTTGATTTCTTCCGTGCGGTGCCGTGCAGATTGACAGAGCCGTTTTGCCGTTGCTATAATAACGGAACCTCATGTTTTAGCAAGCCTCCCCGTCGAAACGGGGAGGGGACCGCTGAAGCGGTGGTGGGGGAGCGCTTTTGAGCAAGGCAGGTATTGCTATCGTAAGCAAGTCACATCAGATACTGGCGCCTCCATCGGCTCGCTATGCTCGCCACTTTCCCCGCGTCGGCGGGGAAAGCTCATATCGAGGAGGATACCATGAACGAAAAGCTGTCTCCGCTCACGCAGGAAGAAACGCTGCGCCTGATCGAGCGATATCCGACGCCGTTTCCACATCTATGACGAGGGCGAAGATCCGCGCGAACTTCCGGCGTCTGCGCGATGCCTTTGCGTGGGCGCCGAGCTTCCGCGAGCACTTCGCCGTGAAGGCGCTGCCGAATCCGCGCATCGTGCAGATCCTCCATGAGGAGGGGCTGGCACGGACTGCAGCAGCATTGCCGAACTCATTATCTCCGAGGCGGCGGGGGTCACGGGCGAGGAGATCCTCCTCACGTCGAACAACACGCCGTATGATGAGTTTCAAAAGGCGATCGCCCTCGGTGCCGTGATCAACCTCGACGATATCACGCACCTCGACTATATGGCAAAGCATGCGGGTCTGCCGGATGTGCTTTCGTTCCGCTACAACCCGGGTGACCTCATTGAGGGCAACGATATCATTGGGAAGCCGATGGAGGCGAAATACGGCCTCACGCGTCCGCAGATGTTCGAGGCATACCAGCGTGCGCAGGAGATGGGCGTAAAGCGGTTTGGGCTGCACACGATGGTCATTTCCGCTGAGCGGCGTACGGAGGGGTTCCTGCTCACCGCGCGCATTATGTTTGAACTCGCGGCGGCGCTGAAGGAGCAGCTCGGTATCACGTCGAGTTCGTCAACCTTGGCGGCGGCTTCGGTATTCCGTATCACCCGCGAGGAAAGCCCCGTGGACTACGCTGCCGTCGGTGCGGGCATCGAGCAGCTCTATAACGAGATCATGATCCCCGCGGGGCTCGGAGATGCCGGCATTCGCACCGGAGCGGGCGTGCCGCGACAGGCGATGCGGGCTGGCTCGTCTCCACCGTTCTCCACGAGAAGGACACGTATAAGAAGTATATCGGCCTCGACTCCTGCATGGCGAACCTCATGCGACCTGCGCTTTACGGCGCGTATCACCACATCACCGTACTCGGCAAGGAGAATGCGCCCGCCGATCACGTCTACGACATTACGGGTTCGCTCTGCGAGAACAACGACAAGTTCGCCATTGACCGCGCTCTGCCGAAGATCGACATCGGCGACATCGTCATCATTCACGATACTGGGGCGCACGGCAGCGCGATGGGCTTCAACTACAACGGCAAGCTCTGGTGTGCTGAACTCCTCCGCCGCACGGACGGGAGCATCGAACTCATTCGACGCGCACAGACACTCGACGACTACTTTGCGACACTGAAATACGAAGGCTCGCTGATGAAATAAAAAGCACCTTCCTGTGTTTTATGATATAGTAATGGAAGAGCAGGAGGGATGTTGATGGCAGAGGATAGTCCTTGTTCCATACCCCATGCCTTGCTTGTCGATCTGTCATGTGTCTCTGAATTGGGATGCAGTCTGAGAACATGCTGGCACATATCGATCAGGATGTTCTTTTTGGCAGATGTCAGGCGTGCACGGCGATTCTACCGCGAGAGGATTCCTCTGGAGAAAATAGGACTGCACTATCGGATCAAATCGCTGGGATTCTATACTGCTCAAGTATGATCGGTATTATCCGAGCTTTACAGTTGAGCGCACCTATAATGATATCCTTGGTTTTCGTGTCCTATGCGCTGACTATGAACAGGTGGATGAGCTGCGTGCTGTGCATCCGCAGGAGTTCAAACGCTGCTCTGATATGCGCAACGGAAAGAAATGCGATGATGGCTATCGCGGCGTGCACCTGTATTTTCTCAAGTCGATCACTTTCATTATCCCATCGAGTTCCAATACAACACAGCATTTGATCGTCAATTTAACGATTGGCTGCATTGTCATCTATATAAACGCGTTGAAATGCCAACAGCAATCGGCAGCGTCTTGCGAAAAATTGTAATGAACAGGGTAAAATCGAGAATGAGGATGCGTTTAGGAGGAACTGTATGCCTTACATCGTGGCGAAACATCGTGATACACGTGGTTCTATTGCGATCGAAATGGAGGCGGAAATCGCCTGAATGGACTCGACGAATACCTCTCCGAAACTGTCCTGGGGACGGGGACGCAGATTGTTCTGCTCAGTCATCCGATTCCTATCAAGAGTACTGCGCCCTGCGAGGTTTCTGACCCTCGGAGGAGGAGTTTATCTGTCGGGTACCGCATATGGGCATGCCTGATCGTATGAACTGCAAACTCAGCATCATGAAAGCTCCCGCCTGTGCTAGGCGGAGCTTTCGATATGCGTCAACTCTACGAATTGAGTTTTCGGTTTGGATAGATGCCGAGCCCTTTGATCGCAGCACCGACCGCAAGTCCCTTTGTTGTGACCTGATAGACCCAGATGTCCTTGCCGACGATATCCGCGCCCTCGATCGCACCGCCCGAATAGCCGTCCGTCGCGGAGGCCTCTGCCTCACCGCTGCCGACCTTGAACTTGCCGAGATAAACGAGTCCCAAAGCACGCTCCGAGCCGAAGATGAAAAATGAGATCGTATTCCTTCACGCCTATTCCGATGCCAAGCTGATATGCCTCCATCTTCATATAGACGCGTGCGCCCGTCGCCTTGTTCACAGCAAGACCTCGGCCGTGCGCACCGCCGAGGAGTCCCAGCTGTGAACCTGTTGCGCTGATCGTCGCGTAGCCGTAGCAGTTCTCGAGCACCTCATGCGCATTCGGCGTGAGCGCATAGAGATTCTCGAGTACCTGCACTTGGGTTCATTGATCTCCGCACGCTGCTGGTTTGCGCTTTTGGCAAATGCCGTGACAGAGAGCGCGAGGAGCAGGGTGAGCGTGAGGGTAATCAGCCGTGTTGAGAATTTCATTGTGACCTCCTTGCTGTATTGTGCCTGGAAATTGGGGCAGCGGTTTCTTTCATTTATTGTATGGTCTTTTTGCCGCAGGTGGCAAGAAAAAGATAGATTGGAATATGGGAAGACTCAGCATAGAAAGGAGCATTGCGTCGCGCAATGCTCCTTTGATCGCATATCCTGATGCCCTTAACCCAGCACCATGCTCAGCAGTGCGATTTCGACGATCGCAGCAATGCCGAGGACGAGGGTGCCCATTGTCTGGACGCGGTAACCCTGATCCGGCGTCAGACCGCTGAACTCAGAGACGACCCAGAAATACGAGTCGTTCGCGTGTGAGACGGTCATGCACCTGCCGATTGCCATACATGCGAGGCGTTGCCTCGTATCGGTGTATTGAAGCCGAGCACCGGGAGCAGGGGGCGATGATGCCTGCCGTCGTAATCATCGCAACCGTCGAGGAACCCCTGTGCCGTCTTGAGCACAGCAGAGAGCAGGAACGGGAAGAAGATCCCGAGTCCCCAAACACATCCGCATGTGCAGAGATATACCGAACCATATCCGATACCGATCACGCCTTGCCGAGCACGCCGCCCGCCGCCGTGATGAAGAGGATCGGACCGACCGTCATCAGACTGCTGTTGCAGATGTCATAGAACTCGTGCGAGCGATTTACCGAGAACAGCTGGAGCGCTAGCAAGCGCCATGCCGACCGCAAGTGCGATGATCGGCGTACCAAGGAAGCGCAGCAGCTCGAGGACGAATCCCGTCAGCCCCAGCATCGCAACCACCGAGGAGATCGCCATGAACGAGATCGGAATGATGATCGGAGCAGGCGTGCTGAACGCCGAGGGCAGCTTACCGTAAAGGAATCCAGCGGATCATTGTAGACCTTTGCCACATCCTCCGGATTGACCCTCGTCCTTGGACTGGACGCGAACCGATCCACCGTGCGAAGAAATAGCCGGCGATCAGCGGAAAGATCGAGCAGAGGAGGCCGAGACCGATGACCTGCAGGAGATAGTCACCGATGCCGAGCGCGCTTGCCGCTGCAATCGGTCCCGGTGTCGGCGGGATAAAGACGTGCGAGATGAAAAGTCCCGAACTCAGCGCGAATGTCATGGAGACGGCAGAGACGGCAGTACGGCGTACAAGAGCCTTGCGGATCGGATCGAGAATGACGAAACCAGAGTCGCAGAACGGGAATCGAAACCACCCAGCCCATGAGGCTGAACGGCGAGGACGGGGTTGTCCTTGCCCACGAGGCGAATCATCATATCCGCAAGCTTGAGGGCGCCGCCCGTCTTTTTCGAGGATCGTACCAATCATCGCACCGAGGATGATGACAATGCCGATGCTCGTGAATGTCCCCGAGAATCCCTGTCCGACGACAGTGGCGAGACCGTACTGCATTGTGCCGTCTGCCAGCTTATGATCCACGAGCGGAATGCCTGCGAGGGTCCGAGCCCGAGGGAAACAACCATGATGGAGATAAACGGATGAATGCGCAGCTTTTGAGATCATGACGTCATGATGACGATCGCCAGCCAAAACGCGAGGATAAGCGGTAATCCTGTCACATGTCAAAACCTCCTTGCGTCGGGGCACGTGTGTAATGATCATGCCCACACAAAAGAAACATCCCTGCACGACTATTTTAATCCCATTCAAAAAAATTTTTGGCAAGCGGTAACATGAAAAACGGACGCAAAAATTTGCGTCCGCCTGGATCTTCTCTTATGCCGTGATCCCAAGAATCCTGTCCAGCTTCTCGCGGTCGTAGCTGACGGCGAACTCCTTGCCGTCTGCCGTCGTCACAGGGACGATGATGTCACCGGAGGGGCGGCACTCCTCGCGCGCCGCCGCGTCATGCTCAATGTTGAATTCCTCGTAGGGAATGCCGCGATACTTGAGGGTATGCCTTGACGCACCACGGACAGACCGTGATGGAGTAGACCTTTACCATAGCAGTCTCCCTTACCCACCGAGATGGCGGTCGATGGCGGGCTGATCGAAAGCCGCGCACATACTCGCCGTTCTCGAAAAAGAATGACAGGGCACGCGGCCTCGCCCGTGAGCTTTACGGATCATCGTAGGCGGCGGGCTCCTTCTCAATGTCGCGCACCGTGTAGGCGACACTCCTTCTTGTCGAGATACTTCTTTGCCTTCGTGCACCACGGGCACGCGTCAGATGAAAAACCTGAATCATGGGGATATCCTCCTTATATCACTTCTTCAATCCTGCCAGATACTTCTCTGCATGGAGTGCAGCGGTCGTGCCGTCGGCGGCGGCGGTTGTCAGCTGATGAATCTCGCTTGAGCACGGATGTCGCCCGCGACAAAAGACGCCAGGATCTCCGTGCGGCAGTTCTCATCCGCCGCGATGTGGCCCGTCTCCGTGAGCTTCAGCTGCCCACAAACAAATCGGTATTCGGTAGAACACCGATGTTGACGAAGATGCTGTCCACGGGCAGCGTCTCCTTTTTGCCTGTGTCCTTGTGCAGGAGATCGACGGACGTGAGCCGATCCTCACCGTTCAGGTGCTCGATCTCCGTCTCGAGCACTAACCGTCACCTTCGGATTCGCGTAGAGCGCATCCTGTGAGGGACTTGTCCGCGCGCAGCTGCGAGCGGTGTATGCAAGGTAGAGATGCGAGGCGTACTTCGTGAGGAAGTTCGCTGCATCGACCGCCGCATTGCCGCCGCCCATGACCGAGATCACCTTATCCTGGTATGTGTGTCCGTCGCACAGCTCGCAGTAGTGCACGCCGCGATTGAAGTAGTGCGGTTCCTGCGGCAGCGGCAGCTTTGCGGCGGTTCATGCCGGAGGCAATGATGATAACGGGTGTCTCGTAGATGTGCGTCTCTGTCTCGACGATCTTCGGCGTACTCCGGAGGTCGACGCGCTCGATGCGGTCGAACTCCGTCAATCTCCGCGCCGAAATTCGTCGCCTGCTTCTCGAGCGTCCCGATCAGCTCCATCCCGCTCACACGCTCAAAGCTCGGGTAGTTCTCGATGTCTGCCGCTGTTGCGATCTGCCCGCCGACGAGCGAGTTCTCGAGCACGAGTGTGCGGAGGTTCATGCGTCCTGCGTGAGTGCGGCGGTCAGTCCCGCCATGCCCGCACCGATGATGACGACATCCTTTTGAATATGTTCCTTTGCCATGGATTCATCTCCTTTATCTGCCCCTTCATACAGATGAATGGGGTGATATCTGACTCTTTTTATAGGTGTTTTGACCTTTTGATTTATTATAACACATCTGTCAAGAGATTTTTGATATCTATGGATAAAAATTATGAAGAAAAATGGGCACAAAAATAGCCCACACTCCACTGTGGACTATCTTTTGCTGTGTATTATATTTTAGGAGAGCTTTGGAAACGTCCGAAGACATTCCCTAACGAAAGCCTGAATAAAATATAGCACATCTGAGAACGAAAATCAATAGGTTTTTAGAGAAAAATTTTCAGGGAAATGTGGAGTGCGAAAAATTTTCTTAGAACCGATAGGTGAGGCGCATACTTGTGTAGTTGCCAAGCGAGAAATGTTCGCTTCCATAAAGGGTATCACGGGTGTTGATGCCCTTTGCATCAAACGTGTAGAATAGCTCCACCCAACAGGTTCTTTACAGGACGTAGCCTGCACCAAAACTGAAGCTGCGGATGCCGTCGAGGTAGCGATCCGGGAGGTAGCCCGTGCCGTTTCCACCGAAGAACGAGCCATGCTCGAAATGCTTGTAATCAGCAAATACGTTCCAGCTTCCCTGACATCCATATCGCTTCGGCCAATGTCAAAGCGCATTGTCCAGAAATGTGGTGTACCGCCGTTTGCGTGCCCTTGATATTGAATCGATCTGTTCCGGATATATGCTCGTAGATTGTGTGACCGTTCATGTGCCGCGCAAAGTTTGTGCGGTTCTGTCCATAGTCAAACGAGACAGCAGCATTGCTGCCAATCTTCCAGCGTGCGCCGACACCGATGACGCTCGCAAAGCTTGTCGAACGCATAGAGTCGTTGCTTGTGCCGTTGGCGTAGTCCGCGTGGAATGTCCGGTTGCCCGTCGAACCGAGATACCAGAGGGAGAGGCCGACATTCGGGGTGAGTGCGTGCTTCGTCTGCACAAAGAACGCCCTTTCGAGGGCTGGAATACGGTCACTCTGCAGGACGGTTCCCTCTTCGCGGATGGGGTTCCGGTATGCTTTGCAAGAGCGTCGCGGGGCAGAGCGCTTGCGTATTCTGTCCAGTACAGACGCTTGCCAAGTGCATTGAAGAACGATGTGATGGATTTCGGGTAGTTGTATGTTCCGGGAGCGCATCGTCCGTTGTTTCACTGACAAAGTTGTCGTTGAACAGTGCATTGTAAACGTCGTTCTCGGATGTGGTGAGCGTGATATTTGTCGCGCCGGTGCCGGCATTCGCCTTGGCGATGTTTCATACATCGTCATCACCTTCGCCTTGTTTTGCAGACCACCATGCCTGCATCGCCGCAGAGCCATCTCCATCGAGGACGCCCGGATAGTCCGCCATCGTCATGTGAGTAGTTTTTCCTTGTCTTCCGGATGGTCGAGATCCCCAGACGAGCGTGTCAAAGGAGCCGATGGTTCTGTCTGAAGGGTGTTGCTCGCATCGAGGTACTGATAGTTGACAGCAGCGGGAGCGTTCATTTGCATCTGCTCGGTCTTGTCCCTGTTCATTTTCTCGCAGCAGCCCCTTGCCATATGCAGCAGTCGCGATGTCGTACATCCGCTTCACGATAGCCGCCTGCTCCGCGACACTTGCACCTCGCTCTTTTGCCGCGGTCAGCTGCTGATAGAAGTTCATCTTGTCATTCGCATCTGCAACGGGGGCGGGGGTATCAAATGTACTTCCGAATGTAGAGCGGTTCAGTCCGATGAACTCAGCGATGGTCGGCGGGCGGTAGAAGACGGCGTCGTCGCATGGGTGTAGAGCGAGTCCGATATACCTGTGCTGTGTTTGAACGTAGCCGAGGCGAGACGCACCTGCGTGCGGTCGTTTGTCCATGCGGCGCGGATCCCGTCGAAGTCCCCGCCGGAAGTAACCCGTGACGCCCATGCGCTCCTGCAGACGCCCGAGGGAGATGTCAAAACAATCCCTCGTGATAGGTCACGTCCAGGTTGTTGATTCTGAGGTTGTTGAGACCATGCGAGGCGGTTGTTGTCCCCCGTATCCACACCGTCCTTACCTGATGCAGAAGCAAGAATGGTGGCATTCAGGTGCTCGTTCAGACGAGCATCCACGCCGAGGCGTAAACGCTGTGAGAAGCCGTGGTCAGGAGCGGTCCCGCATGTTTCGCTCGGCAGAGCCGACAGAGAGTTGTCCGTCATCTCGAGGGGCGGGCGGTTCGTACCGCCGTGTGCATCCCATCCATCGCATAGTCGCCGAGGGCGAACTCCTTGCTCTTTCTCGGTGTCAAAGATAGGGTTGAGGATGCCTCGATAGAGTTCTTCGCATAGCTGCCAATGGACTGTGCGAAGAACTCTGTCGCCGCCTCTTCATTGCTGTGCCGCACGCGCCGCCTTTTCCTCCTCTGTGAGCGGCGGCTTTGGCTGCGTGTTGCTGTCCGGACCGAACTTGAAGTTGACGCCGAGGCGGTAGACGCGCGCCTGTTGTGCGCGGTCATCATCGCGATGATTGAAGATGTTGTCAACGCCGATGTATGCCATTGCATCCTCGCCGAACTTCTGCTGCAGCATGAGGTTCCAGATGCCGAATGTCTTGCGTTGATAGCGTTGTGCGCCGGCCTGTGCATATCTATTTTTCGAAGATCGTAGCCGCCCTGCATATTGCTGTCCATCGTCATCGTAGTTTGCATTGCCCGTGACAGAATTGCTGTCGAGCATGTGGATGTAGTAGTCACCCCACAGAGATGCACGGAATCCGCTGGCGTTTTAGTTTTCGTAGTCGATGCCGATGTCGACCCTTGTGCTTCGGCTTTGTCGAGGAGCTGGCGCGGCATGTTCGGATCCGCTCTTATTGATGGCATGCAGGTAGGTATAGCCGAGCTTGCCCGACCAATGCTTGTCGAGTCTCTGCTTTACCTCCATCTCCAGGCCCGTGACCTGTGCCTTGCCAATGTTCTTAAAGCTGTAGAGCATGATCGGGCGGATAGCCGAGCTTCTCCGCCGTTTTTGAGATTCGGTGAAAGTCAATGCTGTAGCCCGTGTAATAGGTGGTCATGTAGTTGCGAATCGTATTGCGGAAAAGATTCAGCCGCATGGTGGTTTTCTTCGTTTCGCCCTCAATGCCAACGTCGAAGTTGACGGACTTTTCGGGCTTTAGGTTTGGATTACCTGTCCAATACCAGCCCAGTCGTGCACGATCCTGATCGACGGGACTGCCGCCGTACATTTTCCCAGTTATAGTAGAGCTCTCCCATACCGGGTTCCGTATAGCCCGGTACCGAGATTTGTCTTGAAGCGCAGATGAGATTGCCCTTGATGATGTTGCGCGTGAGACCGAGGATTTGCTGTAACATGCGTGCCGAAGAGACTGCTGTGGTCAAGGCGCAGGATGGGATGAAAATCGTGTCGTTGTCCATCATCCACATATCGCCGAGGACGAAGTGGTATTTGTTGATCGTTGCCGCCAACGATGACCCTGATTCTTCAGAGAGTCCTGAATCTCACGGAAGAGCTTACCGTTCAGCGTATAGTTAAAAGATCTGATTGGGATCGCTGTAATAGGAAAGCCCATCAAAGTCACGGTTCCACCCGATGAGATTGTCCGCATTCTCGGTGCCGACCTTGCTGTTGAACGCGTCATATCGTGCCCGTGCCCCATCGGCATCGATGGCGTCCAGGGTCGAGTAGAAGTTTTTCGCACCATTGTTGGAATACCGCAGATAGTCCTCGTAGGTGAACTCAGGTCGATACGAATTGGGATCGCTGCTGTTATAGCCGTAGAGCTCGTTGTCCGTGTCCCAGCGCAGCCCACGCTCCGTATCAGGCAGGGAGTTTATGCGCGTGGATGAAAGGGCGACATCGCCCTTTTTCAATCCGTAATCCTTGGCATCGCGCTGTACGACGAGCAGACTTTTGTCGTAGTCCCACGGGTCGATCTTGCGCAGATAGGTTTTCGGAGCGCTCTTGAGGCGGCTGCCAGAACCATGCTCACGAGCATAACCGATGTTGTAGGTGAGAAGGTGCTTGTCATTCAGCTGAGTATTGAATGTCGCGTCAATGTTTGTCTGCGCATGGTCGACATTGTCGATGTAGTTCAGCATGTTCTTCCCGGTGTAGGAAGAACGGCCGTAGTTGCTGGTCAGAGTGAGATCATCCTCGAGGAGTCGTGTGGTTGATCTCGATGTTTCCAGTCCGTATCCTTGTTGCGTCCGTTTCCAGCCGACGTTGTAGGTGTTGCGCCCCGACTTTGCGGCTGTAGTGCTGCTGCGGTTCCATCATGGAGTCCGTGCGCTCGACATAGCGGTTTAGATCCCTCTGTATACCGCTCCAGACGGAAGTTGAACGTATTGTTCTTGTTCGCCTCATAACTGCCGATCAGACCGATATTTGTCGCCTCGCCGTAGTAGCGCAGGCTGTTGTCCTCGAAATCCGTCACGTAGCTGCCAAGACCGGTCACAATGCGCTTCGTCCGCATAGACGGGCATGATGTCGCGCTTGCTCCCGTAGATGCCGAGCTGCACCTTACCCATTGCGCCTGAATCCGCGCGCAGGAAAAGGTTACGGTAGGGAAGAGCTCGTTCTTCGCCAGTTCTTCCCTCCGCATTAAACTGTACCCGAGGGCTGATCGCCCGCCTTCTTTGTGATGATGTTCACCACACCGCCGATCGCGTCCGAGCCATACTGCGCTTGCCGCACCCTGAATGATCTCGATGCGCTCGACGTTCTTCGTGCCGAGGCGCATAACCTCGTCTGCTGCGCCGTAATACTTGGCAAAAGTCGCCCATGACGGTTGCCCATCTACAAGGATCAGCGTGTCGCGGCTCTGCACCGCGGATCGAGACACCGACGCGCCCCATCGCATCCACCGTGCGCGAGACGCCCGTTTCACTGAAGATGATGTCCTCGGACGGATTTCGCCTGTTTCTTCTCGATGTCCTCTTTCGTGATGATGGTCTTCTGGGACTCCATCTTGCATCTTCCTGCGCGCATCCACCTCCACGTGAATGTCCGCAGTAGAGACTTTGCCTCCTCCCTGGTCCCATCATCCGCCCATGCCGTATGGCGCGGGCAGGGTGAGTCCTCGCAAAATCGCGCAGGTGAGCATACGCAGCGAGCGCTTACGCTGTTTCCTCGTCATGAGATCCTCCTAATACAGTGACTGAGTGTGCTCCGATCCCTCGGAACTCCTTTGCGTAGTACTTCAATAGCGTATGAGTGAAAAGCTCCTCAACTTTTAATGATTTTAAATGAAAAAGATAATCGTATTAAGCCGACGCATGAAGTATTATAATGGTGAATGGGATTCGTACAAGTACCCCGCCGAGATGCTTTTAGAAATTTCTTTCCTAATGAGAACAGACCAAAATGAATTTCACATCAAAAACGGACGACCCTGTTTGTTTGAAAACGCGGTGTCCGCTATGATGAGATTTATAGGAATCGCTGATAAAATGAAGTCCGTCAGATTGGCGTAGATTTTTCGTCCGAACAAGGAGGCAAACCGGACGCACAGCAGGGCTATGTGGAGGATTTTGCCGACACCAGTGTGGGCAAAAAGATGCGTCAAGATAGCAGTGCGATGTATCAGTGCTTCCTATAATATTGCTATGGCATCCATCTTCGTATATGGTTTGATATCGATGATGGGCTGCCATCGAGGGCATCGAGTCCCTTCACGCGGAGGATGTTTCCCTCGCGTGCGATGGAGTTTGGCGATGCAGAGGGAGAGGGTTCGGACGGCCGGGCGAGCGGCTCGCACAGACACCGTGAATCTCTTTCGAGGCGGGTGGGATGGTCTTGAGGAGGTCGCGTTTTTGCCAAATGTGCCCAGTAGAGGACGATGAGGTGTTTGTTCTGCTCGATTTTTAGCAGATCCGTCCGTAAAGGCAGGGTGAATCTCGATCTCTGAGACCTCCTCGCTCATGCGTCCCTGCATGGGATGTCTGTAAGGTTCTTGTAGTCGTTATGAACAACGCCAATTTCTTGAAGCTGCATTGTATCCTCCTTTATGCGTGAGGTGACATTAGCGTCTCACCTTCTGGTATTTTGCAAGCAGCTGCATCAGCCGCACGTAGAGTGCCTCGATGGGGAGCGTACCGCCCGAGTGCACGCCCAGTTCTGCCGCACGGACGCCCTACCACGTAGTGCGAGAGATCCGCACCGTCATAGAGTGCACTGTGTCGTAGGACGACAGTACAGGCACGTGTCTTTGCGCGATCGAGTGAGGGCAGAAAGCTCTCCCTGTGCATCGTCGCCGGGGACACTGCCGCATCCGTATCCCTCGAGGATGATGCCGCGATAGCCCGAGGCGATGTGTGCGTCGATCGTGATGGGCTTCATGCGCGGGGTAGAGGCGCGCGACGGCGACGCGCTCGTCGAGTGCATCATGCAGACGAAAAGGTGCAGAAGGTGCTGAGGGGCTGTGAGGTCAATCTCCGCGCGCCCGATGCTGCGAAAGGCATCATCCGCAAGCGAATACATTTTTCTTGCAGCGTTGCCGTGGATGAGCCGTCCGCCGAACGCGAGACGAGACGCCCGCTAAAGCCGCTGCATGCCGCCTCATACGCGAGACGCGGATTCTGCGCCGCATCCGAGCCGTCTGTGCCGAGCGGGCGCTGCGAACCCGTGATGACAACGGGGCGGTCGATATTTTCAAGCATATAGTAGAGTGCGGCGGCGGTATATGCCATCGTGTCCGTGCCATGCGTGACGATGAAGCCGTCGTATGCGGTGCGGACCTCCGCAATTTTGCGTGCCATTGTCTGCCAGTGGCACGGGGCGATGTTCGTGGAGTCGAGGGAGAGGAGGTCGCAGATCTCAACGGTGCAGGATTCTGCAGCAATGGCGGTACGCATATCGGTAGCCGTGAGCGCGGGGCGCAGCCCGTGCACGGTCTCGCGCGAGGCGATGGTGCCGCCGGTGGCGAGGAGGAGGATTTTCTTCATGTGCGGTTCTCTTTCTTCTCCTTTTTACGCGCCTTGTAGTCAATCCACATGTGATGGAGGGTCGCGGGCGGGTGATGGAGGAGCATGCGCGGCCCGCTCAGCGCATGACGGCGCGTACCTGCTCCGCGCATATCGCGGCTGTAGCAGTGGACGGGGCACGCGGAGCAGAAGGATTTCACATCCATGCGCGGGCAGCGGATGATGCGGTCGCGTGCGTAGTCGAGGACGGCGGCAGTCAGGGCAGAGCGTAGGCGCAGCGTCAGCCGCAGGGTGCGGTTGGTGTGTCCCCGACCGCAGCAGTAGATAGCGATCATCTCCGACATCACGTCGGCTTCCATCGCTCGTTTCTTTTGCAGTGTCCATGCGAGTCTCTTTTCTAATGAGAAAGACGATAATCTGTGCAACATATCGCAGTGTGTATAGAGCGTGTTTTTCTCCGCTTGTGCCTGTCGGAATTTTTCAGAGCAGATCAAAAGCATGCTCCATCTTATGCACGAATTCGCGTGCGGCGGCACGGTCGTCCTCGTTCGGGTGATCGGCGGCGCGCTGCCAACGCTCCTGCGCCTCAGGGGCTGTGTGTGTGTATCGTCGGCTGCGACTTCGCGCCGGGCGATGAGGGCGGGGGCGAGTTTTTCCCTGCGCGGAGAAGGTGCCGAGAATCCGCAGCCCGCGCCGAGAAGGTAGCCGGCGCGCGCGAACGAGGTGACGGCGTGCCCGGAGCCGACATCTGCGCCGGTGTCTGGAAGAGCACGGTGCGTGCATGCGTGATCTTTGGCAGATATGCCTTCATGAGATCGTCGGGACCGCCGCGCCGCAGCCAGTAGCCAAGTGCGACGACCTCATACGCAGAGAGGTCTGTCGAGTGCATCCTGCACGCGGTAGAGGTCGCCGCCCGCGGTGTTTGCAATCTCCTCAGCAATCGCCTTCGTGTTGCCTGGTGGATGAGTAGATAACGTGGCCCATTTCTCAGTGGTATGCGCTCCTTTGCAGATACGGTATGTTCTTTTGCTCATTACAACTACATTTCCGCATTTTCGGTACGCGAGTCATTGGTCACAGAGGCTGTGATCCTGCTGGAAAAGGCATAAAGATAAAAGTATGGCGTAATGAAAAAGTATTGATAGTGTTTATTTTTGGAAGGAACTGTTGTAAAATGAACACAATTCAAAGTATGATGGGAATATCAATAGGGCAAATATTGAATAATAGGAGGTATACGATGCTGCAAAGCAAGAGCTGGAACGGTTTTGAAGGGGCGTCTGGCAGGAGGAGGTCAATGTTCGCGACTTCATCCAGCGGAACTATACCCAGTACGATGGCGATGAGGCGTTCTCGCGCCGCCGACGGATGCGACGAATCGCCTATGGGAGCGCGTGCAGGAGCTGCAGAGAGAGCGCGCAAAGGGCGGTGTGCTCGAAATGGAGACGGAGATCGTCTCTGGGCTGACTGCGTACGGACCGGGCTATATCGACCCGGGCACAAGGAACTCGAGAGGTGGTCGGTCTCCAGACAGACAAGCTTTCCTCAAAGCAGGCATTCATGCCGTACGGCGGCATCCGTATGGCGGAGGAAGCCTGGAGAACCACGGCTACAAGGTGAACCCGAAGCTTCATGAGATCTTTTACGAAATACCACAAGACGCACAATGCAGCGGTCGTCTGACGCATATACGGATGGAGATCCGCACGGCACGCCGCAGCCACATCATCACGGGGCTGCCGGACTACCTACGGGCGCGGGCGCATCGTGGGCGACCATCGCCGTGTGGCGCTCTACGGTATCGACAGCTGATCGCATTCAAGAAGGAAGACCTCTCACGACGGTCGGTGGCGACGGTGTTATGACGAACGAGCGTCATCCAGCAGCGGGAGGAGCTCTCCGAGCAGATCCGTGCCTTGAGGGGCATGAAGGAGATGGCGGCACTCTACGGCGCTTTTGACATCTCGGCGCCGGCGAAGGATGCGCGAGGCTGTGCAGTGGCTCTATTTCGGCTACCTCGCGGCGATCAAGACGCAGAACGGCGCAGCGATGAGCGTCGGGCGTATCTCGACCTTCCTCGACATCTACATCCAGCGCGACCTTGAGAATGGGTACGCTCACGGAGTCGAGGCACAGGAACCGATCGATCACATCGTGCTGAAATTCCGCATGGTGAAGTTTGCGCTATCACGGCCTGACAATGAGCTCTTTCTGGCGATCCAATCTGGGCGACGCTGGGATGGCAGGCATCGGCATGGACGGTCGCCACATGGTGACGAAGAATGATTTCCGCTTCCTCCACACACTTGAGAATATAGGACCGTCTCCCGAACCAAACCTCACGGTGCTCTATTCATCGAGGCTGCCGGAGACGTTCAAGGAGTATGCCGCACGTATCTCCATCCGAACGAGTTGATCCAGTATCGAGAACGATGATGTGATGAAAGCCTCTGGGGCGATGATTACCCATCTGCTGCTGTGTCTCGGCGACGCAGACGGGCAAGGAGATGCAGTTCTTCGGCGCGCGTGGATTCGCGAAGTGTTCCCGTACGCGATCAACGGCGGCGTCGACGAGAGGCTCGGCGAGCAGATCGGGCCCTGCCTACCGCCCCGTCGAGGCCGGAATATCTCGAGTACGATGATGTGATCGAGAAGTTTGACCGCATGATGGACTGGCTCCGCACAGATCTATGTCAATGCGCCGAACATCATCCAGTACATGCATACGACCGCTACTACTATGAAGCGGCATGAGATGCTCATCGACACGGATGTGCGCCGGACATTCGCGACGATTGCTGGATTCTCGCACGTCATTGACTCGCTCTGCGCGACCGGGCATGCAGCGGTAAAGCCGATCTACAGAGGATGGTATCGTCGCCGACTACGATGTTGCGTGGGCGACTTGGCGCGCTATGGCAGTGACGATGACCGTGCGGACGAGATCGGAGTGGGTGCTCAAGACCTTCCTCGCGAGAGATCAGTCGCGTCACACCTATCGCAACTCGGAGGCAACGACCTCGATCCTCGCCGGATTACCCCAATGTGGTCTACGGGAACACGGGGGCATGCCGGACGGCCGTCCCGGCATGGATGCCGCTGGCGCCGAGCAAAACCCAAGCTACGGGCGGAGTGCTGCGGCCTGCTCGCTTCTCTGAACTCGGTGGCAAGATTCACCACCACTGGGCACTGATGGCATCTCAAACACGGCAGAGTATGAATCCGCTGCCCTCCGGACATGATGAGAGAGAGCGTGCAGAAATTCGTGAGCGCGATGGACGGATATTTTCGATCAGGGCGCACATCATCTGAATGTGAATGTGTTCAACCGTGAGCTGCTCGAGCATATCATGGAGCATCCCGAGGATCCTGCGGTGCACGAACTTTACCATCCGTGTGTATCTGGCTATGCGGTCAAGTTCATCAGCCTGACGCGCGAACAGCAGCAGGACGTGATCTCGCGCACCTTCATGGCCACAGTAAGCAGGGCATCAGCGGCGCATCAACGCAATGAGAGCTCGGCTCGGTCGACGGCCTGGTATCCGGTTCGTCGTCTTTGTGCAGGGCTGCCGCTATCGCTGTCAGTACTGCCACAACCCGGAGACCTCGGGCGCAGGAGGGCGTACGAAGCAACGGCGGAGGAGATCTTTTCGCCAGGCACTGCGTTATCGTCCCCTACTGGAAAAAGACGGGCGGCATCACGGTAAGCGGCGGCGAACCAGCGTTCATGCTGAATTTTGACGGAACTCTTTCGCCTTGCGAAGGCAAAAGGGGATGAACACCGCCATTGATCAGCGGGCGAGCCGTTCACCTTGATGAGCCGTTCTTCAGCGCCTTTGAGCGACTTTTGCCGTTCGTGGATTTGTTTCTGCTCGATCTTAAGCAGATGGATGATGAAAAGCATCGGGCGCTGACAGGCGTCTCGAATGAGAGTGCACTTGCTCTCGCCGGCAGTTTTTCTCCTGGAGCACGGCAGTGATGTGGATCCGCCATGTGTAAGCCGGTGTGGGACGACGGAAGAGGACGACCCCAGGTGGCTCTCGGACTTATCGCGGAACTGGACACGGTCGAGCGCGTGGAGGTGCTGCCATATCGCGCGATGGCACTCCACAAGTACGAGGAACTGGCTGCCGCCGTGGTCGGCTCGGATACACCCGCGCCGACGGCAGAGGAGTTGCTGCGCGCGCGGAGAAGATCCTGCGGGGGAGTATACGGGTATTTGAAATGAATAGAGGGCTGATGTACGATTGCTTGCACATCAGCCGCTAGCGTTAGGGGATGCGGCCTGCTGCGTTCAAAGCGCCCCTTCCAGTGCTTGCTGACCTGAGCCAGGAAACAAGCCCGTGAGGGCGTAGCTGATTGGGGAACAGGTCGCATGCGGAAAAACATTTCAAGAACACAAGCGTTAGCGAAGTGTGATTGGATGACATTGACCTCTCGCGGTCTACACGTCTTGTGCCAGGATCCTCCTCCACGTTTTCGACGGGAGAGGCGCTGGGGCGGATATATTGACGTGTCTGTCCGCGCTCATAGACGTTGAGGTTTTAATGTAATGGTCTTGTGCTAGAATATGTGAGGCACACAGAACCTCATGGCGGTGTTTGACAAAGTTATTTTACTGGATTGATTCTGTATGTTCTTCTTTATGTGTCCGATTTCGTTTTCATAATGAACCGCCGGAACACTACGGTAATTGGTGGCGTTATGCCATGGAAGGTGTGAGGTTATAGATGGCGACGAAAGTCAGTGTAATCATGCTGACATATAAACCGCGAAATGTTTGTTAAGATATGATCAGACGTGGCTCGCTCAGACATTTCGCGATTTTTGAGGTTCATTATCGTGACAACGGAGCGACAGATCGTTCCGGTGCGATTGCTGACGAATACGCTGCGCAGGACCCAGAATCCGCGTCATTCATCGGGAACGCGGCGAATATCGGTTCCGACGCAATGCGGGTCTCAAATGCGGCAACGGGCGATTATATCGCGTTTGTTGACGACGACGACAACTGTACGTCAGATTTTGGGTTCCTTTACACCTCGCGGTTGAAAACGATGCGGAGGTCAGTATCTGCGGAGCGACGGACAAGGCGTTTGATGAAAAGTGCATCGCATGACTGCCGAGGAAGCCCTGATTGAACTCATGTGGCGCAAAGTATAATAGGCGTTCCCAACCAAGCTGTACCGGCTGCAACATTGCCGCAAACCTGCGCTTTCCGGAGTGACGGCACTATACGATGATGTTGCGTTGATGTGGGCCGCTTGCTGGCACTCCACGCAGCGGGTTGCCTCATCACGGACAGCCGAAATACACGTTCGCAATCGGCGACGGAGGAAATCATTCGGCATGGACCACGAACTATCATCTGCTCCACCTCAGACGCTTGATGAATATCTCCGTACCTATCGGGAGCGCACGGCCTGGCTGAGCGGTTCGTTTCCGAACAGTGCAGCGGCATTTCGGTATTTTTGAATGGTCATTTATGATTTCCATGGTGGACAAAGATCCATTGTTTTGGGTTGTCAAATCGTACTGAGCAGCTTCACGCCATGATTCATGCGCTGCAGTCATGTCAGGAAGAATTTTTACATAGCGATTTCATACTTGACTTTGAAAAAGGAATGGGTGGAAAGATGCCCTATGAGTACCCCTCGCGAACGGTTCTCCCATATACGCGCACAATGTGAAAGCGCAGCATTTCGCTCAGACATCCGGCATCTGCAGGATAAATTTCACGGCAGTCCCCTTGTTTTGTACGGAGCGGGCGATCTCGGCGCACCGCACCGCCAAATGGCTTTTTCGGGCGGCATCCATCCAGTGTGTTTTCTGTGACCGCAGCGGGAGCGGGCTCCACAGAGAGACCGCACTGCCGATCATGTCTCCGAAAGATTTGTTGCCCGCATTACAAAGGTGCAAAATATACTGGTATGCTCGATCGCGCATGCGCATGATATTCGACAGAATCTAGCTCTTGTCGGGCATATCGGAGGAACGCATTTTTCTTCGTAGAAAACTTGCCGATCCCTGCAATGACGATCGAAGACTTCTTGCCACATGTAGAAGGATATGAGTGTGCGTATCATTTTTGCGTGATGATATTTCCAAAGAGATCATATGCAACCGCGTGGAAGGATATTTGCTGTCCGCGCCGCTCCGGCCGTCTCAGGGCGTAGAATATTTTGATCGTTCGGCGGGGGTCGTGTTAGCGCGAGGAAGTCTTTTGTGGACGGGGGCATGTTCGATGGCGATACAGCGATGGCGTTCGTTCGTCAGACGAAGCGATTTTCCGACACTATTACGGTTTTTGAAATCGATGACACCAACTATGAAAAAGCCGTCCAAAACCTCGCAGGCATGGAACATATGACTTTGGTGCAAAAGGTCTGTGGTCTGGCGAAGCCGAGCGTCACTATCATACAGAATCTGCTCGCAAGCTCAAAGCTTTCCGAATCAGGTGACGGCATGATACAGGTGACAAGTCTGGATCATTTTTGCGGATTTGCCCGATCAACCGACATTGATCAAGCTGGATATTGAAGGTGCGGAGAAAGAGGCTCTTCTTGGTGCGGAAAAACGTTATCAGAGTATTCGACCGAAACGGCGATTTGCGCTTATCACAAACCGGAGGACATCTACAGCTTGCCGCAATTACTGACAAGCTATGAAGTGGGCTATCAATTTGCACTGCGTCATTACAGTGACAACTTGCTGGACGACGGTGCTGTACGCCGTGCAATAGCGCGTGTGGAGCGTGTTGCGAAAAATCTAAACGAGGTGTATCATGACCATTCGCGAACCCTCCTATCATACCGATCGTGTCGTTTTGGGCGAACGGCTGCCGCTGGCGACGCCCTTTCTGTGATCTTGGATCTGAGTGAGCGCTGCAACTTCCAGATGCAGCTACTGCTCGGTCGGGGGAAAAGGATGCGAGTTGGAGCTTCGCTGCCGCAGGCAGAGCTGATGTCCCCGGAGGTCTTTGAAAGGCCGCACGGCAGCTCCAGGATTTCCCTCAGAAATTGAAGCTGGTTTCGCTCTCGGGGGCAGCGAGCCCTTGTGCAATCCGCATCTTGTGGATATGGTGCGTCTTCTGAAACAGCTGAATGTTGCGGAGCGCATTGATATGCACACGAATGCCTCCCTTTGACGGAGGATAATGCCGCGCGTATCGCGCAGGCGGGATTTTCACGCATTGTCGTTTCGCTGCAAGGCCTGGATGCCGCAGCATATCAGCGTACGTGCAAAAGCGAATATAGATTTTCAACGATTCTACCATCACCTGAAGCTCATGCTACGAGACGAAAGCAAAGGATTTGAAGATTCATACAAGATCGCGGATGCCGCGTTTGGGAACGAAGCTGTGCAGGAAAACAAACGTCGTTTTTACGAGCTTTTTTGATGGCATTGCAGACAGCATCTTTTGTGGAAAACGTAGTCCCGCTCTGGCAGAATATAGATCTCAAAGGCCGATAAAAACCGTCAATAAATATGCGTATGAATGCGGCAAGGTAGATTACTGTCCGCTGGTCTTTTTATAAGATGTTCGTAGCACCGGATGGAGGAATCTATCCCTGTACCAATCTTCCTCCGCCGATGAGCCTTGGCAATATCCATGATACGACCTTGCAGGCGGCATGGCACAGCCGTCAGCGATTGAATTTTTGAAGGAACATTTGCGTTTGACGCGCTATCAGCAGAGATCCTGCAAAGAAGAATGTTTTGTGCCTTTCAACATGGTTACAGGCTCCGGGGATGTCCTTGACCCCTATAAAGATGGGATATTGGAACGTTTTGGAGGAACGATCAAACGATGCGTGAAAAATTGATTTTGCATGGCCGGTCACGTCTGAGAATGCTCTCGTCTGACCAATATTTTCAATCCGAGGTGGTGCGGCTCAGGGACATTCTCGCCGAGAGCCGGATTGTGATCTTCGGTTCCGGAATACGCGGCTGTTGCCTGCTGCACATCCTGGAACAGCATGAGTTTTCAAAAGATTGTTTTCTGTGACAACAATCCCGAGAAACAAGGGCATCTTATTCATGACTATGATATTTGTTCGCTGAGCGATGCCCTGTCTTACCGAAGCGGCAAGTTTTTCCTCGTTTCGCCGGAAAACAGCGGATCTATGAGAGATCAGCTCATCGGAGCAAAGCTAGAGGAGGGCGCGACTGGTTCTCCTTTGATCTCATCGGTTTATCATGCCTATCTTGCGGAATATCAACAGCCTGTCGCACGATCACATGCTGGTTATGGGCGACTGTGCCTTCTCGCATATCGCATTGACAGATCAAGTGACGGATTCCTTGGGCGATATGATGAAAAACGAGCTTCGGTCAAAAGGCGTTGCAGGTGCTCGCGATGCATGGCTTTGGTCAGCAAGCGCAGCATCATATCCTCACGCCCTGTTGGATCGGGGAGGCGTCCATTATTGTGTGTGATATGGTGATGGAGGGCATTGACGCCAAAAGCGCATCTTATGCCGCGCACGCAGCACCCGACCTTAATTCGCCGCCTGTTGGATGCCACAGAGCAGCCGCGGGCAGAGTTCTTCTGCGTATGCAGAGCTTGCCCGAAGAACGGTTTCGCCGCTTCCAAGTGGAATCGTTTGCTTCTTTTTAAGAAAAACGGAGGACGATACGAGCGAGAAGCTGTATATGCAGATGAACCATCTGTTTCCGCATCAAGGAGAAACGGAAGGGTCGTGTATTTGAAAAAGACCATCCGTCTTGAATGCGTATGGGATCCCAATCGTTCTCTATGCGCCGGTCAACTATATGCAGGGTGAACGCTTCTTTGGGGTGGATTTTTAAGGCGAGATATCAAGAAAATTTTTACGAAGCTGTATGGATTTCTGGATCGTGAGGCCTGGACTATCATGTTGCAGATGCCAGCTTCCTGCTCACGGCAGATGAGTTTGCAGCAGCGAATACGATCGATGAAAACCCTCAAACTATGCCGGTCGGAGCAAACTGCTGCATTTCTTTCATGAATCTGATGCGATTTGTGCTGTTATGGGATAGGGGGCTGCTATGCTTACGAATGTCACCCAATATCTGCAATATTCCGCTACGCGCTGCCCGGATAAAAACTGCATTCCGGGATGCGGCGCAGCAGTTGACCTCTCTCAGCTCGCACGACAGAGGTCGGGCATTGGCCTGTGCGATTGCCGCAGCTGTCGGCGGGCAAACATGCCGCCCTGTCGCCGTGTATTTACCGAAAGGTGTGGACTGCATCATCGCATTCTTTTGCAGCGGCATGCGGCGAATTTCTACACGCCGCTGGACACGGCCATGCCGCAGGGGCGACTGCGCAGTATAATGGACACGCTGCATCCTGCCGTCGTCCTCACAGATCGGATACATCATGAAGCCGCTTTGGAGGTCGCCGGAGATGCCCTGGTGATGGATCTCGAAAGAACTGTGTGTCGGGACGGTCGATGACGGTGTGCTCGACAAGATCCGGCGTACTGTGATTGATACCGATCCGCTGTATGTGATGTTCACCTCCGGATCCACCGGCATACCGAAAAGGTGTGGTCGTCAGTCACCGTTCGGTGATCGATTATACCGAGTGGCTTGCGGAGACGTTTGCGTTTTCGAACGCACGGTGTTTGGAAACCAAGCACCGTTCTACTTTGACAATTCGATTCTTGACATTTACAGTACGGTCAAAAATGCCGGCAAAATGGTCATCATTCCGGAGGAAAAATTCTTATCCTCGAAACGTTTGTGCCGCTACTTGGATGAGGTCGGGATCAATACGATCTTTTGGGTGCCTTCGGCACTTGTCCTTATTGCGAACTCGGGTGTCTTGGATACGGTCTGCCCCAAGGGGATCGAGAAAATTTTGTTTTGCGGTGAAGTGATGCCGACCGCCCAGCTGAATGTTTGGCGCCGCGCCCTTCCCAATGCCCTGTATGCCAATCTCTACGGGCCTACCGAAATCACAGATGTTTGCACCTATTTTTATCGTGGAACGTGAATTTTTCTGATGTGGAAAGCCTTCCGATTGGATTCCCCTGCCGCAACACCGATATTCTGGTGTTGAACGAACAGGGATGAGCCGGCTGCCGACGGGAGATTGGCGAGCTGTGCGTCAGGGGCACCTGCCTGTCCCATGGATATTATCGTAACCCCGAAAAACGGCTGCCGCATTCACACAGAATCCGCTCAACACCATGTATCCCGAAAAATATATCGTACCGGCGATCTGGTACGATATAATCAGTATGGCGAGCTGCTGTATCTGGGGCGCAAAAGATTACCAGATCAAACATATGGGGCACCGGATTGAGTTGGGGAGATTGAGACAGCGGCGAGCGCGTATTGGGATGTGAAGCAGAGCTGCGCCCTGTACGATGCACAAAAGCAGAGGATCATCCTTTTTGTGGCTGCCGAGGGCATCGACAAGACGGCATTGTATCAGCATTTGAAAACCCGTTTGCCGCATTATATGCTGCCCGCCCTTATCGTGGATTTGAGGCGCTGCCGCTCAATGCGAATGGCAAGATCGATCGAATCGAGTTAGGAGGAGCATACTGTGGTTAAAAATTATCGGGATCATGAACGAGATGCGCCCTCATGAAGAGATAACGGAAACAACCGAGGCTCATCGAAAGCGGTATTTTTGGACTCTCTTACCATTCTTCATTTGTCCGCACAGCTGGAGAATATTTTGATGTCGAAATTGCCGATGAGGCGCTGACATGCAGTCAACTTTGCCAATGCAGACGCGATTGCGCAGTTGGTCAGGAAAAGTAAAGGGAATTTGATAGAGGAAGAATGTATGTTGATACAGCCGGAAAAGACCCTGAAGGGCTCAGAGCACGATTGACCGAGCGCCCCTTGCGCTCTTTGGAATGGGGGCATGGGCGCGAAAAATCATCGCGTATGTGACGCGCACCATATACCGATTGCCTGTCTTGCAGATAATATACGGAAAAACAGGAGCAGGGACAGGATGGTCGGAAGGTTCTTTCGCCGCAGGAGATGAGGGCGGCCTATCCGAATGCCAATGTTTTGATTTCATCAGCGGTGTTCTTTCATGAAATAAAAACAGTTGGAGGACTTGGGCGTTCCGGCAGATCAGATCCTCTCATATACGTTGTTTATCGCGGAGAACGTCACTTGGTCCGCGCTGGATCAGGAGGCCGATTGGAAGCGGATGCGCATGCGGAACAGGGATGTTGCTATGTGGATCGATGAAAATGTTCACTCTGTCATTGATTATGGCGCCGGCGAGATGTTTTTGAAAACACCTCTGCCTGCCGGTTGTGCGGAATACTATCCCATTGATTATATTCGACGTTCGGATGAAACTATCGTATGTGATTTGAATGCGGGAGATTTCCCCGATATATCTGCCGATGTTGCCGTACTTACCGGGATATTGGGTTTAGTAACTGACAAGCGAGTCGCTGCTGCGCCATGTATCTGCAACAACAAAACAGAAAAATTATTTTATCGTATATGACGCTGGAGAAGTTTCCGGATATAGAGGGCAGACGTATATCTGCCTATGTCAATCATTTCACGGAGCAGGAAGTGATTGACCTGATGGCGCAAAAACGGTTTTGCGCTCAAGGAGCATCATCCGGATCCGAGCCATGAGGTCAATACGCTGTTTTTGTTTGAAAGAGTATAAAATCTGAGAAATTGCTATGAAGAAGATATATATACGAACGCATGCCTACAATGCTTCAAAACATTGCGGCGCACCGTGGACAGCGTCCTTCATCAGACACATACAGACTATATCTACTATCTGTGTGACAATGGCTCTACTGACGGTGGGGCGACCCATCAGATCATTGAGGCGTATGCGAAATTGGATCGCCGCATTGTTCCGTTTTATAATGAAGTGAATCACGTTTGGGAGGACAGTGCGGAATATATTGATTTGCCGCTTCATGTCGATGATGACGATTATTTTTGTGAACTCGATGCCGATGACGAATATCTGCCGACATTTTTGAAGAAATGCTTGGTTTCATGCAGAAGTATGACCTGGACATTTGCCTGCTGTGGCAATGATTTCCTGGATGCTGCACAAGAGAATCGCTTGTTCAGTCAGCGTGTGTTCACTGAAACGGTGATCTTGGAGGGACTGCAATTTGCAGAACTGTTTCCGCAGTATCATGGTTTTTATGAGAACGTGTTGGGGCAAATTATATAAAGGCAGAGTCCTTCGGAACTATATCACGAGACATGAAGATTGTCCGAACTATCCCGTCGCCTACGGCGGTGATACATTCAATACGATGCGTGTTTTTCAAAAATGCGAAACGCGTCGGAATTTTTTGCCGTCGGTCGCTGCATAAGTATTATATATTCCCAAAATCCGTGTCTTATACCATGCATCCGCAGCGGGTTCAATGTGATCAAATTTTGCATAAAGCCGCCATTGACTACTTAAGCGCGTTTGGTCCCATCAGTCAACGAAATTGGGCGTTCTTATATAAAAGTATATTTAGTACGCGCTTAGGGATACCGCCGAACTGCTATTGCGCGCGGAGATGCCTGATTCGGAGAAGCTGCATTATTTCATTGAAATGGTCAACTGCAGGGTATACGCATCAACTGATGGCGTGGGGAGAATTTCGACGCCCCCTTGAAGAGGCACAGGAAATTCAGGATGCTCGCAAAGATCTTTTCATAGCGATTGCCAAATGGCTGTTTTCGCTTCGTGAAGTAGAAATGAGCAAAGCAGAGGATTATTGTCGTATTGGAGAGCTTTCTTCGGCAGCTTCAGCGTATGCTGAGGGATGGATCGCTTTTCATAAGCGGGCGCAATGGTCTATATTCAGCAAGGGAAAACCGAGCAGGCGAAGGCGAAGCTGAACGAGCTGAAAGAAGTGCTGCCGGATGACGAGGATGTGCAATATTTGTCACGATTCATCCCCACGACCGAAGGCTTTGTGAAGGGGTGAGCGTGGGGCAACAACGATCCGTGCAAGCTCCTTGGTTGAATGGATGTCGTGCGGCAGGGAGGTGGACGAGGTCTTTACGCCAGTTCCTGGTGTTTGAAAACACCGGGAACTATTTTTACCCAACAAATGAGGCTGCTGCACGAGTCTTTCGTGCAACAGCCCTCATTTACTTCCCTGCACAGGCGAATTGGGGCATCCTCCAACAGTTCATCGCCCGCTTGCCCCGTTTTTCAGCAGATAGTCGGCATCGGCGAGGGAGAGGATGGCACGCGCAAGCGTTGCCTCAGAAGAATCCTTGCGTGCCCACCGAGTTTTTCGGCGATGAAGGATGCAGGCCCACGACCTTGCCGAGTCCCTTCGGCGGCGTACCTGTCATGAGGAGGCGTTTCGCCTGCCAGAGCTGACGCACATGGCGGGTGAGGAGGGCGAGCAGAACAGTGAAGTGAACACCATCTGCGCGGCAGCGTGCAAGCCAGATCCAGCGCACGCTGCACATCGCGTGCACTCACGGCATCCATCAGGCAAAGGACTGATACCTCGGGCATTTTCCGGAGAATGCAGCGCGAAGGTCTGCCTCTGTGAACTGGGCATTGTCCGTGTAGAGTATCAGCTTTTCGAGCTGGCGGTCGAGAAAATTCGAGTGAGATGGTCGGCATCATGCTGACGACATTTAGAAAGAAAGAGCGTGCCTCCCTGTGCATAGAGCGCCCCATATCACGCAGTCGGACATTCAGCCAATTCTCCACCGTCCACGCACGCACGGGTTCACTCTCAAGCACGCGGCCGTATTTTTCGACGGCCTGATGAGAGCTTGCGCCGCTTGTCAGGCTTAGCGCCGGAGTAAAGACTGCGTATGTGGTGGAGGGAGGTCGGAGAGGAGGGCGATCAGGCGGTCTGCATGGGTATCTTTGAGGAGGAGAGATCCTCCTCGTCCTTTTTCCCTGTACGGAAGATCGCCGCATCGCGCACGAGGACAACGATTTTGTCCGTGAAAAAAATGGAGCGGTCTCGAGCGACTCCATCAGCACATCGATGGGAGGCATCTCCTCATAGCGGATGAGGGCATCCGCACGCTCCTCGGTGTGGGCGAAGCCGGCGCAGAATCGCCTCCTCCGCACGCCGCGTATGGTAGCTTTCCTCGCCGGCAAAGCGGGAAGACGTGCGGAAGCGCGCCTTTTGCGAGGATGCCATAAACTCCGGGTAGTTCATCGGCGATAGCGTGCCATCTCAGCAGCTACGGTGGTCTCTTCCGTATGTCCCGAGTAAGAACAGTATCCGGCGGCGGGGTAAAGACCTCCCGTGCGATACTTTCCCAGAGCTCCTGCGTGTCGCCGCCCGGGAAATCCGTGCGCCCGATGCTTGCAAAGAAGATGGTATCGCCGACAAATGCGGCATGATCTGACGCACTGTAGAAGATGCAGGAGTCCGTCGTATGTCCCGGAGGTAGCGCACATCGAGTGTGAATTTGGGATTTGCAGCGAGAGCGATGGTCTCACGGTCTGTGAATGTCTTTCACATCCGAGGCGTGACGGCCTCGCCGCCCCAGAGGGAGAGATTCCATCTGGGGTCGGCATAGTAGCGCGAGCTGTCCTCGGCAGCATAGACGGGGCAGGGGATGTGACGCAGGAAGTCGTTGACGCCGCCGATGTGGTCAAAATGGCGGTGCGTGAGCAGGGGACGCTCGATCGTCCAGCCCGCTCTTTTCGCTTCGCGTGGGCAGCGGACGGCCTCCCTGGCGCCGCCGGCATCGATCAGGAAGCCGTGCTTTGTCTCGTCATCGATATAGAAAAAGAATTGGTCGGGATCATATCACCGACGGTCATGCACTCAATCATTTTGTATCTCCTCTTCTTTTTGGAAAGAGCAGCTGGAGGATGAATTCCCGTTTTTCCCTCCTGCTGTGATGCCGTCGCGGCGGGGCTTGCAGGAGCAGACGACATTATCTGCGGGAAGTTTTTCTGCGTGCCGGGTCAAGTAGATGCTCTGCTCCTCTTCGGCCATGGGGGTAAACATGGGGATGTGCCGTTTTCGTAGCGGCGGGGAGCAAGTTTTGCATTGACCGGCGGACGAGGGATTCAAGAGCGTACGGCCGTGGAATCGCGTTCGATTGAAGTTTTTCCTCCTGCTCAACGACCTCGATGTTCATTTTTGTGAAGGAGGAGCGGATCGCCTCCTGCATGCCGCGCCGTTCGTGCGCTGCCCAGCAGTCCTGTACGGTCACCTGCATGCCGCTGTGGTCGGGGAAGGGAAGTTCGTATCCTGATCGATCAGCTCCCACGTAGGTGAGTGTGGGAGCCGCTGAACTCTCTTCGACAATGGCGGCGCAGTTGTTGCAGATGACGACCGCCTGATCGGCATCGGTCAGCTGCGTGCGGCAGGGCTTTGCAGCAGCCCGTCGTTGCTGACACCGTGCTGTTCCTCCAGATAGCGCCGCACATCTTCGCTCTCCGCGGGAAAGTCAGCCTTGATTTTGCAGCTTGGAAAAATACTCTTGCCATAAAAGAAATCCTTTCTATTTCACCGGATCGTCTGCCGTGCTGTGTGCGGCGCGCTCCACTCGTAGAGCGCGGCGCGGCGTGCCGTCTGCAATATAGATAATGCCGCAGTAAGTGAATCCGCTTTTTCCAGGCAGTTCTGCATGGGTTTTGTTGTCTGCATGCGTATCGGGCACGCAGGTGATCGTGCCTGCTGCGGGCCAAAGTCCAGTATGGTGCGGAACGTGCCGCGCACAGTGCTGTCGCTGCCCGCGCGATGGATTGTCGCGTAGGGAGGTGTCCTGCCACGCGCCCTCGATGTGTCGTAGGTTGGATCGTCGCCCGGGATGAGTGCAAAGACCGCGTGGAGATGTCCTGCTTCATTTTTCCAGCACATAGCTCACACCGCGTGAGATGTCCGTATGCACGATCTCCTCGAGATAGCTGCCCGTCCACTGCGTCAGATTGCCGGAACGCCGCATAAAGGCTCTGCGCTGCCTCATAGATGCGCAGAATGTCCGCGACATCCCGCTCCTCTGCTTGTCGTATCATCTTATCCAACCTTTCCGATGCTCCCTATTCTACACGATTGCCATGTATTTTTGAAAGAAGCGTTTGCGGTCGTGCGCAAATAATGCTATACTAAACGCGCTTTTATTGGGGAGCGGACTGATATCGCGTTCTTAAGAATGCATGGATAAAGGATAGGATATGAATGGATACATTGATTGATCCCGAAAATACATGGGCGCTTATGTCTGTCAGTGATGGTGGGCGTGACTGCCTCCATCTATCTGGAGCAGCGCTATCGCTGCGCGTCGCGCCTCTCGGGTGCTGTCATCGCGCTCATCATAGCGCTTGTGCTCGTCAACACTGGGGTTATCCCTGCACACGCAGTCCTCTACGATGATGTCGTATGGGGGTATTTCGTGCCGCTCGCGATTCCTCTTCTCCTGCTCCAGACGAATATCCGCAGGATCTGGCGCGAGACTGGGCGACTCCTTGCCATCTTTCTCATCGGATCCATCGGTACGGTCTCTGGGGCAGTGATCGCCTGCGCCCTCCTCCAAAAACAGCATTGAGGAACTACCAAAGGTGGCGGCGATGATGACCGGCTCCTATATCGGCGGCGGCGTCAACTTTACTGCACTCGCCGATGCGTTCAAGGTGAGCGGTACGCTCGTCTCCTCGACGATCGTTGCCGACAATCTTAACATGGCCATCTACTTCCTTATCCTGCTTGGGATTGCAGGAAATGCTTTCGCACGCCGAATATATAATCATCCGCTTATTGATGCGGTCGAAAAGAAGGGCGATGTGGGAGAGGGAAAACCCTCGCCGCGGCCTACTGGGGACGCAAGGACATCTCTCTCCGGGATGTCGCGATGTGCGTCACCTATGCTGTTGTTGTCGTGACGATATCCAAGGTCCTCGGCGGATCACTCCGGCACTCTCGTAGCCGCCCTGACGGCGGATGGCTTTCGAAGATGTGCAGCACCTTCCTCGGCAGCCAGTATGTCTGGATTACACTCCTGTCCATGCTGTTTGCCAGCGTCTTTGAAAAAGCAGAGCTAGTACGATGAATGGGGCACAGGAGATCGGCACCTTTTTCATTTATATGTTCTTCTTCGTCATTGGTGTACCGGCTTCCATCATGGAGATCCTGATGAATGCACCTCTGCTTCTCGTGTTCTGCTTCATTATGGTCGTCGTGAATATGCTCTTCTGTCTGATCGGCGGGAAAAATGCTGAACTTTGCGCTGGAGGACATCCTCATCGCCTCGAATGCGAACATTGGCGGCCAACGACGGCAGCCGGCATGGCGATTTCACAGGGGTGGACCGAACTTGTCGGCCCTGCGATGCTCGTCGGCACGCTTGGCTAGCGCGATTGGCACCTATATCGGCATCATCGTCGGCAGTATGCTCGGCGCGATAAAAACGACCCACATCCATCTCGATGTGCGGGGGTTTCTGATTATCGTATCTTCGTGGATTTTCTTTTCAGCGCGTGCAAGGAACTCGGCAATCGCCCCTGTGTGCTCCACAGGAATTCAGACGGACGCCTTCGGCTTCCATAGATCGTTGACTCTCTTGCGGTAGAATGGCGTGATGGCAGTGTAGCGGCGGCCTCTTGAGCGGATGATGGAGACGCGCATTGCCTGTGATCTGAGATTTCGAGCATACCAATCTCTTCGGCTGCATCGATGTTTTAGGGCAAGTTTTTCACCTTGTCCGACCGTGTCGTTTTTCTGCCATGTTGATTCCCTCCATGCTGATTTTCCTGCTAGCATCATACCATCTTTTTGTAAATATGCAAATGTTTTTCTCACAGGCCCCCACACGAGGAAAATTACTTCGTTCGTGTGAGGGGCCTTTGTCGATTCATCTGTGTAGAGCAGGTGAGCATACCTGTTGCTCGCGTTGCGGCAAGATCTATGACGCGCTGATTGCGCGAGCCGCGGAAGTGTAGGGTCAAGATCACGCTCCTCCTCGCGATAGTCGCCGTCCACGAGGACGTCGAGCTCGTCAAGCAGTGCGTCCACGGCGGGATCTTTTTGTGCGCGCAGCTCCTCGAGGGTAAAAGGCCCGTATGGCTCCAGCACATCGAGACCACGAGCATGTGCACTGCGTGCGAGTGGGAGCAGCGCCGGCGGCTGAAAGGCTCACCGCCGCTGAGGGTGAGCCCTGTGAGAAGTGGGTTCTCATCGATTTCCTCGAGGCACTGCCCCGACGGTCGTCATGCGTCCGCCGATGAGCGGCTGTGTGTCCGCTGTAGACAGCCCGGACAGCGGCGGGACAGCCCTGTAAAGACGGTCAGCCGCACGCCCTCACCATCCACGATGGAGTCACGTGCAATCCCGAGATGTGGATCTCAGTGAGTCCGTGCTTTGACACGCTCGTGCTCCTCGGCCTGCTTGAGCATTGTTCCAGCGGTCCGTGGTGCCGACGAGGTAGCCCGTGATGCGGCGGACGCGCTCGAACTTTGGCTGACGCATCGCATAGCCGAGGTGACGCGTCCGTCATCTGTACCCGTGATGGAGAGCGATCAAGCTTTCTCATGGGTCTGCCCCTCGATGTAGGCAATGTAGTTTTCAACCTCGTGCGGGGGTGATGTCCGAGAGGCCATTTACCGTGACATTGATATCGTTGACGATCATGCTGCATTCTCCTCTTTTCGCGCGCTGTTCCAGCGCGTTTTCCCTTCGGCGATGTATCGCCGTTTCGTGAGGATTATACAACATCTAGTGGATGCTCGTCAATAGCAAATCTATATATAGTTGTTTGTTCACAAACTTATCCACAGGGAAATTTTTGGAAAATGAGGCAGAAGAGAGGGGAAATACAGATGGGAAAAGGCACGGAGGGCATTGTTATGGACATAAAGTTATCCACAGTTTCCTAGGGAGAAACTGTGATTTTGTGGATAATACTAACATATAGGAGATGTTGTTATTGATCAGGGGCGATGGTCTCCTGCAGAAGTGTTTTCCACTGCTCCGTTATGCTCCTGAATGATGGTGCGGATGGGATAGGGGATGTCAATCCCCTCAGTGCGGTAGCGCTCGGTGAGTGCCTTGATGAACTCGTGTTGGATGACGCCTGATGATCGAACATGCTCGACGGCAGAATGACGTTGAAGTTGATGGAGGAGTCACCGAATGCCGTATAGCGTACGAGGGGGTTCGCATTGGGATTGTCATCGACGCGTGCGAGGACTTCCTTCGCCGTTTCGATGGTGATGCGCTCGACAGCGGCGAGGTCGCTGTCATAGGCGATGCCGACGGGGACGCTGATGTTGATGTTCTGTGTGACGGGCTGAATTTGTGATGTTCGCGCCCGCAAATGGTTTTATTCGGGATGACAATGGTACTTTGCTTGCACCGAGCGGGATGATGGTGGTAAAGCGCCGTGATGTCCGTGACGCGTCCCTCCTCTCCCGAGCCGAGGCGGATGTAGTCACCGATGCGCAGCTGCTTTGAGAGGATGAGGGTGGAGTCCAGAGAAGATGTTGGCGAGCGTTTCGCAGTGCAAGGGCGACCGCCATGCCGCCGACTTACCTGCAGCCGTCAGAATTGGGGCGATGGAGATGCCGTAGTACTGGAGGATGACAGAGGAGCCCCATGGCGTGAGATAATACCGATGAGGATGCTGTTGAGGAGGGTTGTTTCGGGAGGTTTCGCCCCGAGCGTTCAAAGTACATGGTGACGACGCCGTCGACCGTGGCGCCAGGACGCGCGTGATGGAGAAGACGTTGCTCGTAAAGAGGAGGTGCGAGAGCAGCTTCGTTACCGTCGGAGAATCTCCACGGCATCGATTGCCCAGCAGAGGCCGATGATGAAGCTGAAGAAGATGGGAACGCGCCCTGCATGGAGCGTATGAGAACATACTTCCACGTACTTTCTTCTACGTCGAGATGTCGATCGATGTAGCGGCGGATGAGGGAGCGGTCTGCGATGATGCCAGTTGAGATAGCGAGAGCACGATGCTCGCGGGGACAAGGAGGAGATCGACGAGGGTGTCGAAGTCAAGTGTATGGAAAATATGGTCAAGTATCTCCTTTCAAACGATGTCAGTGCCCAGCGGGCGTTGAGAAATTCTTCCCGCTGCCATGAGACACAGCGACGGCAGGGCTTGTGAGCGGAAGCAGAACTCTGCAGTCGGCGGCACGACAGCTCCCGGTGATAATGGCGCGGCGGATCAATGATCGACAGCATGGCCCTGCGCACGCATATGAGAGGAGAAATGGCCGTGATGACGTTGAAGAGTTCGCCGACCGCATCGACGGCAAGCTCATCCATGCCGTCGAGCGAAACGCCGCTGTAGCCGCTCGCAAACACATAAAAAGCATCCACGGAGGCAGACAGGCCGACGACGAGAGATCTGCCGTTCTCATCGAGCCGCTGAGATATCGTGATGTACCGTGTAACGCTGCGTTCTTTGTCAATTCCAGCTCTCAGGTGAGCGTAGTCGGCGAGGCCTGAGAGGAATGTCTCGCGTAGCTCGTAAAATGTGTTCATGTCTCTCCGCGCACTGCCGTATCTTGGCAAGTGCTGCCGAAATCTCGCTGATCGGCACATGGCTTTCTGAATGAACATCAGTGCGCCGTTTTTATCGGCACTGGCGAGGTTTTCCTCTGTGAGCTGCGGGTTGAGAGTATGACAACAGGCAGGGACGGATGTGTTTGGCGCAGGCGGCGGAGCACCTCACAGCCGTCGAGCTTCGGGAGAACGATGCCGAGAAAGACTGCGTCCGGTGACTTGTCCGCAATGTGCCCTGGAGTGCTTTCCTCGCCGTCGCGCCTCGATGACGGTATGGGCTCGCGGTCAAAGAGCTCCGCCTGAGTTTGATGCGCACGAGGCGCGAGTCGTCCACGATCGTATCTTCATGAGCCATCTCCTGTACTATATAAGTGAACCGTTCACGAGGGAAGCGCCGCTGCACCGAAGGCAAACGGCAGCAGATCGTCGGGAGTGAGGACGCGCAGATCGCCTGCCGTATTGGCGAGAATGACGCGTGCGATGGGGAACTCCACGAGCACCCTGGCGGCATCCCGCAGGGCGCATGGTTCGAGGCTGTCTGCAATGACGGCAAGCGCCTCGAATTCACGCTCGCCGGCCGTGACGGCGGCGGCAGTCGCCGTGCGCTCGGCGCAGATGCCAACGGGTAGGGAGGCGTTTTCTGCATTGACGCCGCCGTATACTCTCCCGCTCTTTGTGAGGAGCGCCGCTCCGACGGCAAAGCCTGAGTAGGGGCATAGGCACGGGCGCGGAATTCCGCCGCACGCGCGACGAGATCTTTATCGGTCACTGCCAGCCCTCCGCGTCTGCATATCCATTGACGTAGCCGTCGATCCAGCAGGAAACTTCGTCCCGCGTGAGACGTGTCGCCGTGCTTCTTCTTCGTGATGATATCGTATACATTCATGGGAAAGCTCCCTATTTCAACACGCGCGGCAGAAAACTTTCGCCCTTTGTCGTCAGCTGTGCACCGAACATATCCGCAATCGTTGCGCCGATCATGGCGAATGTTGGATAGGTGCCGAGGTTGATCGGTGCGATCTGCTTTCCCGTAGATGAGAAGCGGGACGTACTCACGCGATGTGATCGCTGCCCGCAGCACCGGGGTCGCAGCCGTGATCTGCCGTGATCATCAGCATCGTCCGCGTGCATCGCGGGGAGGAAGTCCGATGAGCCAATCGTCAAACTCCTGCATCGCACGCGCATAGCCGGGGATGTCACGACGGTGACCGTATATCATATCACCGTCGACAAGATTGATGAAGGCGCGAGCCCGTGAAGTCCTCTGCAAGGGCGCTGTCGTCTTGCGCATACCGTCAGCATTCGTCTCGTTGACCCCCGAGTGAGCGTGTGAGACCGCGCCGCCGAAGATGTCCGAAGTCTTGCCGATACCGATTACGTCACAGCCTGTGCGGCTGAGCGCATCGAGTACGGTATCACCTGTCGGATCGAGGGAGAAATCATGGCGGCGTGATGTGCGCGTATAGTTCGGACAGCTGCCGATGAAGGGGCCGTGCGATGATGCGCCCGACCCCGTGCTCCCCCTGCATGATGATGCGCGCCTTGCGGCGAGTACTCATACAGCGCCTCTACAGGAACGTGATCCTCGTGCGCCGCGATCTGCAGCACACTGTCGGCCGAGGATGTAGACGATAGAGAGCCCCGGTCTCCCTCGTGTTCCTGTCCGTAGTCATGGATGACATCTGTGCCGGAGTATGGTTTGTTGCAGAGAATCTTGCGTCCGAATGCTGCCTCAAGCTGTTCGATAATCTCGGGAGGAAATCCGTTTGGGATATAGTCGGCATGGGCGCGCTGCTCACGATGCCTGCCATCTCCCAATGCCCTGTCGTCGTATCCTTGCCGCGGGAGAGCTCGCGCAGGCGTGCATGGGCACCGATGGGCGCGGCATCCGGCGTACCGGTCTGCACGCCGTCGATGTTGTAGATGCCAAGATGCGTCAAGTTTTGTGCAGGAAGAGTCCGCTCTCTGTCACCGAGCGGAGCGTGCTGCATCTCGGCATCGCCGAACTCTGCAGCATCGGGGGCAGCTCCGCAGCCGAAGCTGTCAAGTATGATGAGAAAAACACGTTTGATTTTGTTGCTTTGCATGATGCACACCTTCCTTATAGTTCCAGTCCCGCCCGTTTGCGAGCACGGTACTCTCGATCGAGGATGCCCCAATATGACGAGATTTTCATAGACGCCACGATGTAGGAATCGTCTCACGGATGAGCGCCTCACGCACCATTCCCTCGCTTTCGTAGAGATGCAGCGCACGCGCATTGTAGTCTTTGCAGTCGAGCCACGCGCGGTGCCGCCCATATCCTCAAATGCCCATGCCTTGAGGAGTTTCATCGCCTCATGCCCATATCCGAGGCCTTTCCTCCCAATGATGACGTGCGTCCATTCCTGCTCCTTCGAGGCGAGCAGCAGTCCTGTGACATGGAGATAACCGACACGCTCCAGGCTCTCCCGCCCTCGATGATGATATCCATCGACGCCTTTGCCCTCGCATGATGATGGACTCGCTGATCGGTGCGTGAAAACGGGACGATGTAGTCACTGTTGTCCTTGGTCACCTGGAGATCACCAGATGTAATCAATATCCGCTTCACCTGCACGGCGCAGACGGAGGCGTGGACCCTCTTTTAGAATTCCTTCCATATAAACTCCTTCATTTCGAAAGCTTTCCTTATATTTTACATTGAATGGACATGGAAATGCAAGGGAGAGCGCAGTGCGAATAATTATAGATTGACGATATGGGACGAACATCATATAATGGAAAGACAAATAGGGCGTGTATGTAAAAGGGAGGAAAGGCATGGAGGCGCAGAAAACCATCGGTGCGTGATGTGCTTTGGCGTAAGAAGCGTGTGCGGGATCAGCTCCTCGATACAGTGGGGAAACTCTGTGACGAATCATGGGCTCTTTTGAGAAAATCGTTGCGGATCGCTCCGGCCACACGAAGGATGCCGTAACAGTACGTGAGATCACGATGCGACTGCGTGCGCTTGCCTATCTCATAGAGGGGAGCACTACATCGACCGTATTGCCTTTGAGGTGCAGACGAAGGAGTCTATACGGCTGCAAGCGGTTACACAGGCATACGTTTCGGAGATGGTTCTGACGTTTCTGGATGGCATTATTCTCTATGGAAAGCGGTCCGAGATGGGATAATCAGGAAGTGCAGGAGAACTATCTGCCTACCTGCGGAATCATCGCTTGAGACGATACGCACAGCGCTCACTCCCGCACAGCAGGCGGATACGAGTGCAACAACCGCAGACGATTGATTGTTAGGGGAGCGTAGGAGGCTTTCCTATATGTTCGGGATGTCGATGGATATCGGAATTGACCTCGGTACGGCGAATGTGCTCGTTTTTGTCAAGGGCAAGGGGTTGTTCTCAGGAACCCTCTGTGGTCGCGGGTGAATCGCGACACAGATCAGGGCTGCTGGCGATTGGTGAGGAGGCGCGGCAGATGATCGGGCGTACGCCCAGCAATATTGTTGCGATCCGGCCGCTGCGTGACGGCGTTATCGCAGACTGTGACATTACCGAGAGCATGATGCGCTTTTTATCGAGAAGGTGGTCGGACGCGGTATTGTCTTTCGCCCGCGCATCATGATCTGCATCCCTCCCGGGCGTGACGATGGTGGAGCAGCGCGCTCGTCCAGGAGGCCGCCGAACAGGCGGGCGCACGCCACATTCAGCTCATTGAGGAGCCGCTTGCGGCGGCGATGGGCGCAGGTCTCGACATCGTGGAGGCACAGGGCTCGATGGTCGTCGATATCGGCGGCGGCACAACGGATGTTGCTGTCATCAGTCTCGGCGGCGTGGTGACGAGCGGGAGCATCTCGCGTCGCCGGGGACTCCTTTGACGAGGATATCATCAACTATGTCAAGCGCGAGTTCAACCTGCTGATCGGTGAGCGCACGGCAGAGGAGATCAAGGTGCGCGTGGGCGCTGCATATACGTCGGCACGCCGTGAGCAGATGGATATCCGGGCGACGAGACCTCCTCACGGGGCTGCCGAAGAATGTCACAATCTCTACGGCACAGGCATCAGTTGCCATCGAGGGCTCGGTCACACGTATTGTCGACTGTGTGAAAAAGTCCTCGAGGAAACGCCGCCGGAGCTTGCGGCGGACATCATGGATCGCGGCATTGTGCTGACGGGCGGCGGTGCACTGCTCTACGGAATGGGGAGAACTCATCCAGCGTGAGACGGGCGCACCGACGCTCGTTGCCGGACGATCCCATGACCGTGTGGCGATGAGGGTGCGGAAGGCGCTTGATATCTTCGACAAGTTTGACGGCAGGGCGACAAATACGACGTTTGGCAGATAACGGGCAGGAAAAACGAAGAAGACAGCGAAATTATAATAAGATGAACAGTTTCTGGGAAAAAGAGGATAACTATGTGGAGAGGACTGTATATTGCGGCATCCGGCATGATCACGGAGACGAAACATACGGATATGATCGCAAACAATCTTGCCAATGCAGACACCACGGGATTCAAGCGGGATGATATGGCAATCAGTGAGTTCGCACCGATGCTGCTGCGCCGTATCAACGACCACTCAGCGGATACCGGGTAACGAGCTTCAAGGGATTTCGTGTCGATGGAAATCGGGCGCCGCGTGTCGGTACGCTCGGTCTTGGTTCTGCTGTCGATGAGGATTGCAACGGAGCACTTGCAGGGTGCCCTGCATACGACGGGCAATACGTATGACCTCGGCATCTCAGGGCCTGGATATTTCGCCGTCGATACGCCGCAGGGCGTACGCTATACGCGCGACGGCAGCTATCGCTCGGCGAACGGCGAACTGCAGAATGTACGCGGGCAGGCGGTGCTGTCCTCGCGCGGACGCCCCATTCAGATCCCGGACGATGCGGGGAATGTGAGCATCTCGAGCGACGGACGCATCTATGCAAATGGCGGAGAGATTGCCAGGGTCGGCTTTTCCAGTTTGGAATCAACGATCGTGTCACGAAGCAGGGCGACAATCTCTATCGCCCGCAGGAGGGGCGCAGCCGCAGCGGGCGACGGGCGTCATCGAGCAGGGAATGCTCGAGATGTCGAATACAGTGTCGTTACGGAGATGGTCGAGCTCATCAGCAACTACCGTGTCTACGAGGCAGGATCAAAGGCGGTGCAGACGCAGGATACGCTTCTTGATAAGGCGGTCAACGACGTCGGACGTGAGATAAAAGAAATTTAAGGAAAAGCGGTATTCATCCGATATAAAAGAGTGAATTATCTTGTAATCATTCCTTTAGAGGGGATAACTCACTATGATGCGAGCACTTTGGTCTGCGGCGTCCGGTATGAAGGCGCAGCAGACGCAGATGGACATCGTTGCGACAACATTGCGAACGTCAATACGTATGGCGGCAAGAAGGTGCGCGCGGAGTTCCAGGATCTCGTCTATCAGACGCTCCGCGAGGCGGGCGCTCGGAATGGTGCGGATTCGCGGTATCCGACCGCTCTTCAGATCGGTCTTGGCACACGCGTGGCAGCGACCAGCGCGTCTTTACGCAGCGCTGCAGACGACCGACAATCCGACGGATATCGGCATTCAGGGCGAGGCTTCTTCCGCGTCACGATGCCGGACGGTTCGACGGCATACACGTGACGGTACGTGGAAGCTTGACAGCGATCGCCGCATGGTGACGACGGACGGCTATCTGCTCGCCGACGGCATTACGATTGGTCAGAACGCGCCGTCGGACTCCATTACGATCTCCGGCGACGGCCGTGTCTCCTACCGTGAGGCGGGACAGACGCAGCAGCAGGAAGCGGGGCAGATCACGCTTGCACGCTTTGTTAACCCGGCAGGTCTCACGTCCATCGGCAAGAAATCTCTTCGTCGTGTCCGATGCCTCGGGCGAGCGATTGAGTCAAATCCTGGTGTGGACGGCGCGGGTACGCTGGCGCAGGGAACGCTCGAGATGAGCAATGTGCAGTCGTTGAGGAAATGGTTGACATGATCGTCTCCCCAGCGCGCTTATGGGTCCAACTTCCAAGGCGATCACGACATCGGATTCGATGCTCGAGGATTGCGAACCAGCTCAAGCGTTGAGCTTACAAAGACGTACGATTACGGCCATTTCTATTCCTATGGGTGGCTTATTCGCTTTTCTGTTAGAGCAGCGCGGGCTTTGCGGCCTACGAGTACACTGAGAACGATCGCTTCCTCTACGATCCTGTCCTCGGCGCAGCTCTCAGAGCTTGCTGCGCAAAAGATCGAAGCGGCGGAGAGATGGGCGAAGACGCGGCGGCGTGAGACTGCATCTGCGGCGTGCGGCATCGACGATGCACACCTGCCCGCAGGCGAGGCGGCGGCGTGTGGTCGAGTTTCCGCGCGGACTGCCGTACGGGCGGGAGTTTCCCTGTCGTCTTTACCATCTATGCAGACGGTGTCCTGAATCGACGGGCGAGCAGCTACTATCCGGCTGACGGTCTATGATCGCGTGCTCGTTGCGATGACGGATATCCGATGCCGGAAGCCCGATCTCCCCGCGAATGCGCGTGTAGGAGAGGGGCGGTCGATACGCTGCCCGATCTTACCATTACGGATTTTCACGTCTGGATGGACGTGTTGCGAGCGCTATGTTCAAAAGGAACGTACGATCGCGCCAGCACTGCGCTGTGCCGCTCGTCATACGCTCCGACAATACTGTCGAGCTGATTGCTTGATGCAAACGGTATTGTTGTCCGTGCCGAGGGTGTGGCACTCGGGTGGCCGCACCGGGTATACGATCCGCGTGCGCAATGTGCGCTCCGGCAAGATCCTGCGCATGGTTATTGATGCTGCGACCGTACGGGTCATTGGATGAAGATATTTCCATAAGAGTTCGATATGAGTAGATGGCTCGCGGGGATCCTGGCTGCCGCTCTTTTGTACGACAAGCCTTGCCCCCGTCGTCTCGGCAGAATCCCTGTGGAACAATCCGAACAGGTATCAACGAAAAGTCTGTTGCGCGACCATCGTGCGACCGGCGTTGGCGATATTGTCACCATTGTGATCAATGAGACAACGACGACCCTCAGACGACATGGGCAGCGCGAACGAGGCGCGGCTCAGTTAAACTCGGTGCGGGCATCGGCATTTTGACTTCCTGCAGGCGGCATCGGCAAGCAGCTCGGACAAGTTCAGTGCCAAAGGCTCTGCCGCCTCCTCGAATCGTGTCGCAGGCAATGTCACCCGTTACGGTCGTGGACATCTCACCGGCGGGTATTTTGTCCTTGAGGGACACAGTCGATCTGTGAGAACAAAAACGAGCACAAGATTGTCTTCCGCGGCACCTGCCGTCGGATATCTCCAGTTCGGGATACGATTCTCTCCTCGCGTGTTGCGGACGCGACTGTGCGCTGACGGCAGGGGCCCCTGAATGCAAGCTAGCGGCGGGGATCCTCACGCAGATCTTCAATATTCTATTCTGACGGGAGGCGCTTTGTATGAAGAAATGTGGCATTCTCCTGCTCCTCCTAGTGCTTGTGCTCGGGCACTGCCGGGGACCGCTGCGGCGAGATTCTGCCGTAACGCGGATCAAGGACATCTCAAAGTGCAGGGGTGCGTTCCAACCAGCTGATGGGCTATGGTCTCGTCGTGAGGTCTTGACGGCACGGGTGATGGTTCCAGCTCGGGCGAGACGGTACGGTCCATTGCAAATATGCTGACGACCTATGGCATCAATGTCAACACCAGTTCAATTAAGCTCAAAGAATGTTGCGGCTGTCATGGTGACAGCTACGCTCCCCTCCGTTTATACGTGAGGAGATACGATGAATGTGACAGTCTCCTCCATCGGTGATGCGAAGAGCCTGCGCGGCGGTGCGCTCCTGCAGACCCCCTTCGTGCGGGCAACGGAAGTCTATGTCGTGGCGCAGGAGGTGTCTCTACGGGCGGTTTTGCCGTCGGAGGCGGCGGCAGCAACATGACGAAAAGCATTCCCGACGGTTGGTATTGCAGTGAATGGCGGCATTGTCAGGCGTACCGTGAGGACGACAGCATCGGTGCGAACGGACAGCTCTCACTCTCCTTGCACGTCGGATTTCGACAGCCACGCGTGTTGCAGGGCCATCAATACACGCTATGGGAGCGTGCACGGGCGAATAATCCAGGCCGTGTCGATGTAGCAATCCATCCTACTTCCACGTGGGAATGTGGTCCGGTTTTGTTGCCTCGATTGAGGAACTGCCCATCCGTCCGATAATATGGCACGTGTCATTGTCAGCCATGAGCGTACTGGGACGATCATCATGGGCGGAAGTCTCCGTCGATGCCATCGCAATTACAGGGCGGACTCGATCCGCATCCAGGGGCAATACGGATGTGTCACAGCCCTCGCCCGCTTTAGCTACGGAATACGGTTGTCACGCAGGATGCAGATCTTGATGTAGCGCAGACCCCAAGGGCAGCACCATCATCCTGCCGGCAGCGACAAACATCAGTGACATCGTAGGTGCACTGAACACGGTGAGGGCAAATCCACGAGGGATCATCCTCGATCCTGCAGGCGATAGAAGGCGTCAGGGCTCTGCACGCCGAACTTGATATTGTATAAGGAGAATATGGCGTGACAATCAGCCAATTGATGGTGCCGGCCTTTTGGGCGGTGCGTACGACATCCTACGATGCTGCGCGGATGAATGCCGAGGGCAAGTCCTTCCAGGCGACGCTTGACGAACTCAAGCGCAAAGGCGGAGACGAGACGCCGTATCGGAGGCGGCGAGCTATGTCCCCAAGAATCCCATGTCGAAAGAGGAACTTGAGGCAAAGAAGCTGCACGAGGCATGCGAGGGATTCGAGGCAATGTTCCTGAGCATGATGTACAAGCAGATGCGTGCGGCGGTGCCGGAGAATGAACTGTTTGGCAAGAGTCTAACGCGATCAAGATATTTTGAGGATATGCGCGATACAGAACTGATGAATTCGGCGGCAAAGAGCGGCGGCATTGGTCTCGCGGATATGATGTATAAGCAGTTGACCATTAATAAGCGTTGAGGAAAGCGGGGAAATTGAAAATCAAGGGGCTGTGTGTTTCAGCATCCCCTACTATGCGGATAATGATCGCTTAGTTTGGAGTATTTATGCGTGTTTTGAAGAAAGTTTTGTGCTGGCAGCATCTTATGCTTGCGAGCATCTTCACTGCGCCTGGGCAGCGGGGCTGAATGCGCTCCGCAGCGCAGCGGCTCGACACCTGACCGCTTGGTATTCGACTTTACGGAGATGCCGGTCTACCATGCCAGCCTCTCTGCAGATGGACGAGCTGATCCTTGACTTTGAGGGGGTCGACGTATCAGCATTTCAGCGTGTCGCGGTACGTACAAAAAGCGGATTGACGCGGTATCCTATGCTGCGCGGCGTGGTCATTTTACGTGACAGTAACGATGGCCAAGGGGATGGACTATGCAATCGGAAAATCTGACCAATCCGTTCGCGTCTATCTCGATGTGCACCCAAAGGGCGATCGAAAACAGGCGCTTGTGGCATCTCGAGACACCTGCTACCGGCAAAGCCTGTACCCTCTGACGAAAGCGAGAGGAAGGAAGTGCGGCAAAGAGGATGCGCAGCAGCCGAAAGAGGGCAACAGCCAAAGTTCCCCCATATTGCGTGAGGGCAGATTGCTGCCGGGCTGATCGGCGTACATACATCTACACGGATGACGATGGATTGGTGACCTCGTGCTTTATCGAGGCCGATCAGATCGCTATCGTGTTCGTCCGGCACTGGCGCGCGGCGTCATTCAGGGCGACAGACGGTGAAGCAGGATTGCACAGATACAAACGCCGTGGCAGCGGTCAATGCCTCCCTACTTTGCTGCAAATGGCGTCATTCTGGGCGTGACGAATGAACGGCATGACGGTGGGTACGACCTACTACGACCGCAGCGCATTCGGGGTGATGCCGGACAGTTTCGTTGTATTCGGTCTGTCTCTTACAATGGAACGTATGAGCAATACATAATAACTG